>Ga0315279_10000384_pt1 | contig 90864 bp, 89 predicted proteins | sample YL17G06_20_MG_FD_203694 | JGI IMG/M metagenome (GOLD analysis project Ga0315279, IMG submission 203694) | Sediment microbial communities from Yellowstone Lake, YNP, Wyoming, USA - YL17G06_20 | ecosystem: Environmental > Aquatic > Freshwater > Lake > Sediment | place: USA: Wyoming | collected...
GCTAAACACCAGACAAATTTTTATTACGCAATTCATAGTAGATGTTTAATAGATTTTGCATGGGCAACCTTTTAAGATATCATAAACTATTAAAAAGTGTCTTAAATACAGATTATCACAAAAAAAACAGAGTAAGATGTGTTTAAATGTATCCGATAATAGAAAAAAAGGTATTGTCAGAAAACGTTAAACTAATGAAGATAAAAGCACCATTAATAGCAAACAAGGCACAACCTGGACAATTTATTATTCTCCGCATAGACGAAAAAGGGGAGCGCATACCGCTAACCATAGCTGATTTTGACAGGAAAAAAGGAACGATTACGATTATCTTTTTAGAAGTAGGGAAAACCACAAAACAACTCGGTACACTTAATGTTGGTGATTCTCTAGAAAATTTTGTTGGACCCCTTGGCATGCCATCTGAGGTCAAGAAGTACGGGACCGTTGTTTGCGTGGGGGGCGGGGTAGGAATAGCACCACTATATCCTATTGTGAAAGCATTGAAAGAAACAGGTAACTATGTAATTTCCGTTCTTGGCGCAAAAACTAAAAGTCTACTTCTATTAGAAAAAGAAATTGAAGGATTCAGTGATGAATTTTATATTGCTACTGATGATGGATCAAAGGGTCAAAAAGGATTTGTAAGTGATGTATTACAACAAATCATTGAGAAAAAAAAGATAGACCTAGTGATGGCGATTGGTCCTATTATCATGATGAAAGTGGTTTCTGATCTCACCAGAAAATACAATATTAAAACGCTTGTTAGTTTAAACCCAATTATGGTTGATGGAACCGGTATGTGTGGTGGCTGTCGCGTTTCAGTTGGAGGTAAGATAAGGTTTGCATGTGTTCACGGACCAGAGTTCGATGGTCACCAGGTAGATTTCGGCAATTTAATGATTCGAAACAGACGATTTGTCAGGGACGAGGGTATTGCAATAAAGAAACATATGGATGAACAGTGGTAATGTATGGCTAGAAATATTAGAAAGACAAAGCACGAGATGCCTGAGCAGCTACCTTTGGAACGTATAAAAAATTTCCAAGAAGTTCCCTATGGATATAGCAAGGAAATAGCAATCGAAGAGGCAAAGCGCTGTTTGCAGTGTAAAAACAAACCCTGTATGAAAGGTTGTCCTGTTGAGATTGATATCCCTGGTTTTATCAATTGTGTTGCCCAAGGCGATTTTGATAAAGCTGCAGAAGTCATCAAGGCAAAAAATAATCTCCCTGCTGTTTCTGGCCGTGTTTGCCCATATGAGAGTCAGTGTGAGGGCGAATGTACACTTAAAAAGATTGGGGAACCTGTAGGTATCGGTAGGTTGGAACGTTTTATCGCTGATTATGAACGAGAAAAAGGAGTGGAACTCCCTAAAAAAGCAAAATCTACTGGTAAAAAGGTTGCCGTGGTGGGCGCAGGGCCAGCTGGGCTAACATGCGCTGGCGATCTTGCAAAGATGGGATATGCAGTAACGGTTTTTGAGGCGTTACATGCACCTGGCGGTGTGCTTATGTACGGAATTCCTGAATTCCGTCTCCCAAAACACATCGTGGAAGCTGAGGTTGATTACATTAAGAAACTCGGCGTCGAAATAAATTATGATGTCGTCATAGGTAAAACCATTACGGTTGATGAGCTGTTAAACGAATTTGATGCTGTTTTTATTGGGACTGGTGCAGGTCTTCCCAATTGGTTAAATGTGCCTGGTGAAAATCTTGATGGCGTCTACTCGGCAAACGAGTTTCTCACCCGAGTCAATATGATGAAGGCATATCAATTTCCAGATTATGACACACCGGTACAGATAGGAAAACGAGTAGTTACAATTGGCGCAGGAAATGTAGCTATGGATTGTGCGCGAACCGCTCTACGATTGAGGGCAAAGAGTTCGTTCATTGTTTATCGAAGGTCTAAAGAAGAAGCCCCCGCTAGAAAAGAAGAGTTGCACCATGCAGAAGAGGAGGGTATCAAGTTTTATTTCCTTGCTGCTCCAACCAGATTTATAGGGGATGAACAAGGCAAGGTAACAGGTATGGAATACATACAGATGAAACTCGGTGAACCTGATGAATCAGGACGAAGAAAACCTATCCCTGTCCCTCATTCGGAATCAGTTATGCAGATAGGCACTGCTATTGTTGCGATAGGTCAGAGCCCGAATCCGTTAATTCCACATACCGTAAAAGGATTGCAAGTTGGTAAGCATGGCAACATCATTGCCGATGACGACGGGAGAACATCTGTTCCTGGTTTGTTTGCCGGCGGTGATATTGCAACTGGAGCTGCAACTGTTATTTTGGCGATGGGTGCCGGTAAACGAGCAGCAAGAGCTATAGATCAATACATCAAATCAAAGAAATAAGACAAATCCCTAATTATAGAAATGAAATCAGTATATAACTTAGTGCAGAGGAAGGGATTTGAACACACGTTTACTAGTAAAAAATTTGGTTTTATACCTGTTGAGCGACTTTTTTTGATTTCGTTACGAATATTTATATAATCCCTTATAGTTTTAAATCTCTGTATTTGAGGGAGGAAAAGAAAATATGAAGAAAATAATCATATCAATATTGGTAATAGGCTTGTTATTGGGCACAGCAATCATAAATGTTAACGGAGAAAAAGCAATCAAAAAAACCGCAACTGTTGGCGCACCTGTAACACAAACCTCTAGCAATGATTTTAGTTACGCAACAGATGAAACGTTAAACAATACAACTATTGAGTCTAAATTTCTTGAAAAAATACCACATAATGATTCCTTGCAATTACCCCAACCCCATTATGTGTCTGGGGAATTAATTGTAAAGTTTCAAGAAGACGCGAAAATAAATCTTCAATCTGTCGGGGGGACTTTGCTTACTGGTTTGCCAACAATAGATAATATAAATAGTAAGTATGGTGGTTTAAAGTCTGCTGAGCAAGTCTTCAAGAATAGTCTTGTTCCTTCATTATCAAACGTGTATAAGTTTATTTTTTCCAGTGGTACAGATATAACCAGTCTCGTTAAGGATTACAGCTATGAACTGTGTGTTGTTTATGCTGAGCCGAACTACATTTTCCATACGGATGTAATTCCTAATGATCCTTATTTTGATCAGCAATGGGCTCTTAATCAATCGAATGATTGTGATATCGATGCACCCGAAGCGTGGGATATCGAAACAGGTAATCCTAATGTAACAATCGCAATTATTGATTCAGGGGTCGATTACAATCATCCTGATCTTGCCGCAAACATATGGCATGATCCAATTTATGGTAACCCTGGTTATGATTTCGTTGACATAAATACTGCGGAATATATCGCAGCAGGTTATACGTTATGCCCTGATGAGGATTATACGGTTCCTGATGCAAATCCTATGGATGTTTTGGGCCATGGTACGCATTGCACCGGTATCGCTGGTGCCGTTACCAACAATGATATTGGGATTGCAGGCGTAAGTTGGAACTGTAAAATTATGCCTGTAAGAAGTGGTTTTAAAATAATATATTTAGATCATGTAGATGGCCTTTTAGAATTTGATGATATCGCGCTAGGTATCATTTATGCTGCTGATAATGGTGCTAATGTTATTAGTATGAGTTTCGGCGGAAACACTGATTCTAATTTAATACACGATGCAATAAATTACGCTTATTCTAAAGGGGTTGTACTTGTGGCAGCTGCTGGCAATAGTAATTCTAATTACCCAGAATATCCTGCAGAATATGATAATGTAATAGCGGTTGCAGCGACAGACAGCGATGATAGTAAAGCAAGTTTTTCGAATTATGGAGATTGGGTTGATGTGGCCGCACCGGGAGTTGACATACTCTCAACACTTCCAAACAATGCCTATGCCAGCTGGTCAGGTACTTCTATGGCCTGTCCGCATGTCGCAGGATTAGCCGCTTTAATTTTATCAAAGAATCAAAGCTATGATCAGGAAGAGGTCAGAACCATCATATGTGATAGTGCAGATAGACTGCCACCGCCTGAAGAAAAATTGGAAGGCAGAATCAACGCCTTTAATGCTCTATTGCGCGGTCCTGGTCCTGCAACGACTGAAATATCCTTTCCAAACCATGGTGGAGAAACTAATGGTGTTATAAACATACAGGGTTCAGCATATGGTGAAGGTTTCCAGTATTTTACCATAGAGTATGGTAAGTGTATGCATCTTATCCCTGGTAATTGGGTAGAAATTATAAATTCGACGATTCCTGTTCAAAATGGAATTTTAACTTCTCTGAATACAAATGCTATGGGTGGTGAAGGACTTTATGATATAAGATTGACCATGGTATGCAATAATGGAATATACATAGACAATATATGGAGTATAGTAAATAACATACAAAACACATTTTATGTTGATAATGACGGTGACCCTGATGTATATTGTACATCTGTCCGAGAAGGAATTCAGAATGCTGGCTCTGGTGACACAATCTTTGTCTACAATGGGACATATTATGAGAACAATTTAGTATGGAGAACAATAAATCTCACCGGCGAAGAAAAAAAGACTACAATAATCGATGGAAATTACAAAGGTTCTGTTTTTGATATTTACTCAGATAATGTTGTCGTCCGTGGATTTACCTTGAAAAACATTAAGGATTATTATTTATTTGAAGGATATTATGGTTGTATTAAAATAAGGGCAAAACACGTCTTGGTTACAGATAATATCATTACACCTGGTGAGTTGGGGGATCACATGTACGGTGAAGGTGTTTATTTATATGGTTCTGGTACATCTGAAAATGTGATAAAAGATAATATCATATTTTATGATAAATATATAGGAACTGCCGTAGGAGTAAAGATTGTATATGGAGCAGATTATAACACTATTTATAATAATGAAATTTATGGATGCCACAGCTCTGTTTCAATAGTTCCAATGGGCAGTGATTGCAATAACAATATAATTGATTCTAATTATTTTCATGATTTGAACATTGGCGTTTCAATAGAGGAACCAGCACCAGGAACAAGGGTTAGTTCTAACAAAATCGCTAATTGTGAAATATGGGGTGTTTTCCTTTTTTTTGCTGATGATAACTTAATTGATAACAATACTATTACACATAGTGGAATAGGTATTTATTTATCGGGAAGTGGATGTACTACCAATATTGTTTCAAATAATCAAATTTCTTACAATAATGTTGGTGTTAAGGTTGGAGGTAGACATAACAAAATTTATTACAACAACTTCGTAAACAATACACAGAACGCCTATGATGAGAGTGATAACACCTGGTACAAATTCAAACTATTTGGTAAAAGCAAGGGTAACTATTGGGATGATTATACGGGAAGCGATACCAATGGCGACGGCATAGGCGATACACCTTATAATATACCTGGTGGAAACAACAAAGACAAGTATCCCTTGATGAAGCCGTACAATGGTTCACAAACCAGCCAAAGTAGCCCACAGTGCAATCCACAGAGTAACCCATCACCGCAAAATCAACAGAGCAGCCAGCAAAGTAGCCTGTCACCAAATCAGCAGCAAATTAATCAATTACTTCAAAACCTTATGGTGCGTCAACAAACGACAAACTAAAATAACAAATTAATCCCTCTCTTTTTCTTTTTAATTTAGTGCAGGGGAAGGGATTTGAACCCCTGGACGTGGGCGGAAGGAAGTCCGTTATCTGAGGGTTTATAAAGACGTAGTTTTTTTAAATTGTGAATTTAGGGAGAAAATACGAAAAAAGAGATGCCGATAATAATTGCTAACGCCATTCTTTGGGCTGCGGCAACACTCGCTGTCTCTATGTTTGAGGGAAAACTTCACCAAATGGCCATCTTTAGTTTTTCTGCTCTTTAGTTCATCAGCAATATAATTTTGTATTCCGTTCTAGTAAAAATGAAAACATAAAACTTTAATTAAAAAACTCAATAACTCATTTTTTCTTTTTCTAGATAATATTTATAATGGGGCTATTATTTGTTAAAATGAATCATGCATGAATAAAAATGGGGGAAAGTTTTTCAAAAAAATTCAAAATTATCTCATACTGGGTAGACTTTTCGGAACAACTAATACATGGGGTATTATATTCCTTGGTTTACTTACATCTACAGGGCATGCTACACTTACTGATGCCGTTAAAATTCTTTTTATATCGGTCTTTGCACATGCCTATATAGGAGCCATAAACGAATATTGGCATATCGAAGAAGATAAAAAACACCCTCAGTACTATTACAAGCCTCTTGTAGCAGGTTATATATCTAAAAAAAGTGCATTATATTTCATTTATTTATGTTTGATAATGATGATATTACTTTCAACAATTTTTTATTTTAATATATCGTCTCTATTCCTAATTTTAGCGGCGTTTTTTGGGACTATTTATACTGTAAAAGGAAAGTATGTTAAGTGGGCGTATGATTTTTCTCCCTCTTTTGGCGCAGCTTTTTTAGCAATATATGGAGCTTTCACTATAGGAAATGTTACTTTTATTACCGTTGTTGCAGCAATTTGTGCATTTCTTTGTAGCGTTTATTCCGAATGGATTGACGGTATGAAAGATGTTGAAACGGATAAAAAATTTGGTGTACCGACTACTGCAGTTCGATGGGGATATTCACACGAAAAACCTCTCACTTGGAAAGATCCTAACTATCTTTACTTTATTTTTATATTGTTAGTTATTGATTTTTTCTATGTATTGCCAGGGATATATCGTTTGCTCACTCCAACGTATTTAATAATTTTTATAATTATTGCACTCCCCATCCAAATTTATCTTATATACAGTCTTCATGGAAAACAAAATAAAGAAACACTACGTCGTCACCCTCTGATTTTTCTGCCGACCATGATGTTTATGGCCTATGCTCTAGTTATTGACAAGATTACAATTGTTTATATGCCCATCATAATGTTATTTATTGTCGGGTGGGTTCTTGTTTTTTCAAAGCTTGGTGTTCGTTTCTCTGCAAAATGAACTATTTTTTCTTTGCGGCTTTAATAAGTCCATCAAACATTGGAGCAGGCTTCATAGGTCTTGATTTAAACTCAGGATGTGCCTGCGTACCAACAAAATATGGGTGATTTGGCAGTTCCATAAACTCCATTAATATGCCGTCAGGCGATTTTCCTGAGAATACAAGCCCACTCTTTTCAAGAATCTCAACATATTTTGGATTAACTTCATATCTGTGTCTGTGTCTCTCATGAACTGTATTTTGGCCATAGAGTTTTTGCATTAGCGTTCCTTTTGTAAGAATTGCAGGGTATGCACCCAACCTCATTGTTGCTCCGTAGCGCGAATCTCTTAAAAGTTTTACTTGTTCCGGAATAAAATCTATTACAGGATTTGAAGTATTTTTGTCTACTTCAGTTGTGTTAGCATCTTTAAGTCCGCAAACATTTCTTGCATATTCTACTACTGCCAGTTGCATTCCTAAGCATAAACCAAGGTAAGGAATGTTGTGCTCTCTAGCATACTTAATTGTTGCAATTTTACCTTCAATTCCCGATGAACCAAAACCACCGGGAACGATAATTCCATCCATCTTTTCAAGAGCAACAATTTTTCTAGGATGTTTTTCAAAAAGTTTAGAATCAATCCATTCTACCTGAGGTCTAACGTTATTATTCCAAGCTGCATGTTTTACCGCTTCAATAACAGAGATATATGAATCAGAGAGTTTATAGGCACCAATATCAAAGTACTTGCCAACTATTCCTATTTTTACCGACTTAGACTTATCAAGTTTTTTGACTTTTGCAATAAAATTTTGCCATCTTTTAAAATTATTTTCTTTCCTCCTTAAATTTAATTTGTGCAGTATTTTTTTACAAAGTTCCTGCTCCTCAAAAAGAAGGGTAACCCCATATACATTATCAATATTGGAATCAGAGATAACATCGTCGCCGTGAACATTACAGAACAGTGCAATTTTTTCTTTTCGTACGTCGTCAAGCGGCTTTTCAGTACGGGCAACTATAAAATCAGGTTGTATACCAAATTCTCTGAGTAATTTTACTGAGTGCTGTGTCGGCTTTGTCTTTGCTTCCCCAAGTGGCTTAAGAACTGGCACATATGTAACATGGACATAGATGACTTTTTCACCTTCAAGTTTCATCTGTCTTACAGCTTCTAAAAAAAGAACATTTTCGTAGTCACCAACAGTACCGCCAATTTCAACCATAACAAAATCGTATTTTGATTCTTGGGCAGGTCTTCTTATCCTCTGTTTGATCTCGTCAGTAACATGTGGAATTGGTTGAACTGTTTTCCCGAGATACTTTCCCTGGCGCTCTTTTTCAATAACGGCACCGTATACCTGGCCAGTCGTAATATTTTGACATTTTGGAATGTCAATGTCTAAAAATCGTTCATAATGGCCTAGATCTTGGTCTATTTCTCCACCATCTTCTGTGACCCAAACTTCTCCGTGCTCTGTGGGACGGAGTGTTCCTGCGTCACAGTTAATGTAAGGGTCAATCTTTATTGCTGTTACTTTGTAACTATGTAATTGCAATATTTTTCCTATGGATGCGGTAGTAATTCCTTTTCCTAAACCAGAAATAACTCCGCCCGTCACAATTATATAATTAGCCATCTCCCTATCAACAGGCAAGTAGAATACGTTAAGTGATTTAAATGATTTCGCTTTCTTTCGCGATATTTATTATATTATATGTAAACCTAAATTAAAATAAATAAAAAAATAGAAATTACAAATAACTTTAATTCAACAAAAGACAAGTCGCCAGAGCAATGGCTGTCGCATTAAAGTTATATTTTTATTTTCCCTTGGTAGTCAAGGATATTTCTATCGAAGAGACGTTGGAATTTCTACCTTCTTCGTTGGTAATACTTTCTGTTCCAATTTTTATATCCTTGATTTTTGCGTTGGTTACGAATCTATTTCTGGTTATTTCTGCTGTGTCTACTGCTCTACTTATGGCTCTGCCTCTAGCTTTTATTATAACTTCGTCCGATCCGCCGTTGAACTGCGTTACGACTGCAAGCACGTAGCTCATTGGTGGTTTGCTTCCTACATATACTGTGTTCTCATCAGATCTTTCTTTTTCTGTCATAAAATTTTTCTCCCTGTCATTTCATTGTTTTTTGGTTTTTATGCCAACAATTTTATTGTTTATAAATCTTTCTATGTCTGCCCAGGAGAGCGCCAACTAGAAAAGCAGGTAATTATCTCTTGTAATTATCTTTCAATTTTTCCAAGTAATATTCTCTTTTTGTAAAAATCTGTTTTCTTTCTGCAAGTTCTGTTCTATTCCTCTAAAAACACCGCTGCAGCAATCACCGTAGTCCAAAGACCATTTTTGTCTCCTTCTGCTGTTTGCGCGACACTCTGCGTTCCGACAATTTGTCCACTCATTTTGTATTCTTGTTTGCGTTTGTCCCACGCAGTATCTGTATCAAACTCCAAACCCAGTGTTGTTGCAAGCATAGTCGCTGCAAGATCTTCAGTATGGTCCTCTAATTTTTTGCTGGTGACACCAAAGCAATGGTGTTCTGAGATGTAGCCGTAGCTTGATTGATCTTTTGGGATTGCAACACCAACAGCTGCACCGATCAATCGATTTGGTTCATTTGTCGTATTTCTCGACATAACGACATAGGTGATTTCACCAGCACGCAGATCCTGTACTCCTTTTTCTTTTGATATTATTTTACAGTTTGGTGGGATAATACTTGATACATAAACTAAATTACACTGTTCTATATCTGCGTCACGTAGTGCTAGCTCAAAGGACTGTAGTTCGTGCTTATGCCGCCCTACTCCTTTTGTAAAAAAAACTCTCTTAGGAACCATGTTTCTCAGAAAATAGATTTTAGATTATAAATATATCTATGATTTGGATTCTTCTTTCTCTTCTTCGTCTTGTTCTTCTTTCTCTTCTTCCTCGTCTTTTACTTCTATTTGTTTTTTAAGAAGCTCTTTCATCTGTTTTTGTATGTCTATTTGTTCAGGCTGAAATGCTTCTTCGGGCTCTTCATCTTCTTCGTCTTCCTCATCGTCGTCTTGTTTCAATTTAAGATGAGTAGATTTTTTAGAAACTACCGCTTTCGTTCTTACAGTTTCTTCTGGTTCTTCTTCCTCTTCTTCGTCAAGATCTGCGGCAACTAGCGGCTTTCCTTTCGATCTTTTTTTTGTTTGTGCCTTCAGGGCATCTCGCATTTGTCTTTGTATATCAACTTGCTGTTTTTGGTAGCCAATTTGTTCCTGGTGATATTGTGTAAGTTCGGTGCCTTGTGAAAGCTCCTCAACAAATTTATTTATTTTTTTGTATGGATAAACTCCTCTCAATTCTGCTTTCATTTCTTTGTTTCCACTAAAAAAGAAAACGCCTCGTAATCTCCTCCCACCTTCTTTTTCTGTGTCTGGTGCTTTCTTGCTATCAGCTGCTGCATCAGCTTGAGTAATAGGAGTAATAGTTCCAAATCCAAAAAGTTGACCAAGAATTCCCTGTTTTTTATCAAAAGTTATTATTTTGTCGTATCTTATTGTTTTTTCCCTCTTTGTTAATAGGCCCCCTTTGAAAATAATCCTATGATTGGATAGAATATACTTGTATGATCTACGATGCAATTCGACGATTAAAAAGCCTGCAATTGACACCGCGATACTATAAACCGGAATGAAAACGTTAACCTCTTTAAGCCATCCTTGAGATACTATGAGAACTACACCACCAACAAATACACCAAGATAAAGAAAGAAAATAGTCCATTGAATTGTGGCAAGTGAAATGACAACGCCGACCAATAGTAGCACTAGTCCCCATAACAATACCGGGTACCATGCATTGCCACTAAAAAATCCTTTATAACTTGAAAAATTAACCAGCCATAAAACAGCCATTCCCCATATTATCAAAAATATACAAAGTGATTGCAGCTTTAAAAATGAAAGCGGGTGCGGGGAAAGTACTTTTTCTATCTTTTCATTCTTTAACAATTCGTCTTTACTTATTTTCATCATCCTCATTCCTCTCAAACTACTTCATGCTTGTCTTGGTTTTAAATTTGTCGGTCTTATATTTTAGTAAGGGGATTGTAATCAAAACAGCGGATAAAATCATTGCTAAAAGCAATTAAACGATTTCAATTTCTAAATTATTTCCATTGTAGTCGTATGCCTTCCATGAATGTTCATCGAAAGGACTAGCAACTATGATGTGCACCTTGCCAAATTTTCCAAACAGGTGTAAATCCGCGTCCGACGGGTGAGGATAAGGAGAAGGATGACTATGCACCGTTCCAACTACACTAAAATCTATTGGAAGCATATGCAACTGAAAGATGGCATGAGAATCGCCAGATACCGTTCCAGGTAAAAGCACTATCTCTGCAATTGTGTCTTTTGAAGCGGCATCAACACGCAGAAGACCACCAAACTCCGTAGGATAGTTTGATTTTGACACTTCCAAAATTAGCTTTAAACATTTACGCGTGATTTTCCATGTTTTAGGAACTGGAGGAACTCTTTCCTTTCGTTTGAAAAAGCTCATGGTCTTTATCGCACCAGCTTTAATCTGACCATTTCATAAAACGATTCGCCAAATCTAACAAATCTTGCTTTTTTTTCAGAACCCGTAACAATTATTTTGCTTTCTGTGGTTACATTTTCTGTGTGATAACCATCGATTACTAGTTTTGTTTCTTTGCTTTTTGGCAGTAGTTTGATTCCTATTTTTTTATCTAGAGGTACAATCCATGGGCGTGCAGATAGTTTAAATGGTGCAAGTGGTGCTATAACCATTGCATTAACTGACGGGTCCATTATCGGTCCACCAACACTCAATGCATAACTTGTGGATCCTGTGGGACTAGCAACAATTACTCCATCCGCGCCCAATGTCTCAAGCAGTTCATTTTCTACAAATAGTTGAAGATACAAAATCTTTGCAATCTTAGCGGTCTGTACAGTCACCTCATTTGTAGCATCTGGGAGTCGTTTTCCATCAAACATTATTTTTAGTTTTGCCCTCTCTTCAACATTGTATTTTTTTTCAATAATTCTTTTCAAACCTTCAATGGCATGTTTTGATTCAACCTCTGCCAGAAACCCCATTCCTCCTGAGTTTATGGCAAAAATTGGTTTTTCCACAGACTGTAGCGCTCTTAGAATAGTTCCGTCTCCACCAACTGTAACAACTATGTCGGTCTTTTTGTTAATCTCGTTCAATGAATATCCTTTCGTTCCAATTTCCTTTGCAATGCCTTCTTCTGCAAAAACCTCTCCATTTTTACTTAGAAATTTATAAACCTCTTTTGCTACAGACGATGATTTTCTAACCTTTGGTTTGCAAGCCAGTCCCCATTTCATTCGTTCTTCAACTCCTTAAATTTTTTTCTGTACTTAAGTAACGGTAAAAGTTTAACCATCAATGTTGGGTGTTTCTTTGCAACTTCTTTGACTAGGCCGTAGGTACTTATCTCATCAAATTTTATATCTTTAAGTGAGTGAGCAATCATGTTAAAGGTTTTATCATCCATATCAAGCATTATTTCTTTTACCAGATAATTCCTCCTTATCTTCTGGCCAAAGGCTTTTTTCCAACCTTCTTCATAGGCGCTCAGAAATTCTTTACTGAAATTTTGTTCTTGAATTGCTTTACCGATTGTTTCGCCAGCTATTTTTCCCCCCTCTAGACAATGTGTAAGCCCCCCTCCAGTAATCGGATCAACATGACGAGCTGCATCACCAATTAAGATGAGATTATCTCTTACTGTTTCTACAGGGTTTGCTACTGGTACCGCACCTGCTAAAAAACGAAGTGGTTCAGCGTTTTTTAGTCTAGGGTCCTTTTCAATGAATTTATCTAAAAGTTTCTTTGCCAATCCAGATTCAGAAAGACTGGCAAGTAAACCTATTCCAACATTTGCAACATCTTTTCCTTTTGGAAAAACCCATGCATATCCACCTGGCGCTATTTCTCTGCCAAGATAAAAATCACAATAGGCATCCTTGCAATCAACATTTGCAAATGTGTATTGACAGCAAGTTTCCAAATCTTTTGGGTTCAGAAGAGTGTTTATACCTGCCCATTGACCAACTTTTGATTCTACTCCATCGGCACCAACAACTACATCCGCCTCTATTTCAAGCTCTTCATCAAAATGTTTAGCGTTTACACCTTTAATTTTACCCCTGTCTTTAATCAAGCTGGTGGCCTGAGTATTCATCATAAATTTTGCACCAGCTTTTATTGCAAGACGAGCAAGTTCTTGATCAAAGATATCACGATAAATAACGTAACCTGTTTCATTTCCAGCTCTTTCAGCCGAAAGCGTAACGCAGGTTCTGTCAGGTGAGTAGATATGTGCCCCATCCATTCTACCAGCTATCCAACGGGTACCTTCCAGCATATTCCATTCGTCAATTTTTCTGCTAATCCCTTCTCCGCATAGAACTGGCACACCAACTTCCTGTCTTCTTTCAATAACTAATACCTTTGCACCAGCTTCTGATGCAAAACGGGCTGTAACACTACCGGCGGGGCCACTACCAACAACTACAACATCATATTTCATTTTTAGAATCCCTCTCACTTATTGCTCCGATAGGGCAAGTTTTGATACATATTGAACAACCGATGCATTTATTCTGATCGACAAGTGCCTTTCCCCCAATCCAAGTTAATGCATCCTGCGTACATACTGATATGCAACCCCCGCATGCAAGGCATTTTTTACTGTCAACTTTTGCTTTAGGCTTTACCATATGACTCGCCTCGTGTGACTCCGGAAGCTATCAGATGTGCCACACGTATAGGTTCAGGTATGGCACCTCGTATTGTTGAAAGCTTTATTATTTCTTTTGTTTCCCCTATAGATATGCCAACGCACTTAACATAGATAGGATTATGTAAAGTTTTTACCATGTGAAGTTTTCCTTTTTTCATTAGATTCAGCCGTTCCTTCCAATCTTCAAAATTCTTCTGCAATGCTTTTTTTATTTTTTCAAAATCAGGCTCATCTCTTGTAATTGTTATAATTGGCAGATTTGTGACAGAATACACTTCATTGATGTCAACTACGTTGAAACCACCAAGTGAGATTCCGTCAAGCATCATGGCTTTCAATTGTTTTCTATGCCGCGTATTTTTTATCATTTCCTTGCATACGTAGGTCGCGTCAGATCCGTCGACGGTTATCTGACTTTTCAAAACACATTCGAGATATTCTCCGCCACGCATTACAACACCAATTACTGCTGCATACTTGTCAGTAAACGTAAAAGGCGAATCGTCAACCCCCAGCAATCTAATTTGCTGTTTCATGCAACAAAATAAAACCTATGGTATCCTAATAATGTTTCGACAAAAATAATATCAAAAGTTATAATAGCGGTAAATCCCCGGTTACCTTATCTACAATATTGTCTGGTGCAGGTCCAATTCCTAAAACCGTTTTTGTTCCTGCAGGTATTTCAGTATGTCCTGCGTCAACAACAAGATATGTCACAATTTCCAACTGCTCAGCTTTTTCTTTAAGCGGATAGAAATCTTTTTCGCAGTCAACCTTTACAACAGCCTTCTTCCCACCTTCATTTTGCCATTTAGTAAACCATTTGGAATTAAACTTCTTAGTTTCTAGAGCACAAGCCACAGCAGCATGTGCAACCTGAGCGGCAAGTTTGCCGGCAGAAAGATCCAGATCCTTTCTGGTAACAATCACCATCTTATATTCAAAATCCATCTACTTTACCTTCTATATCTTCAGGTGTATCTATCTTTTGAAAAGATTCATTCCGCCATTTTTCTCCCATCTCTTCGGCTTTACTAAAGTCTACCAGTCCTTTTACCAGAAGTGTCTTTTCATCTTCCTCGATATGTTTAAGCGGCACACCAAGATATTTGCTACCTGACTTTATAATAACAACATCATCATTTACAGCTACACTTTCTCCGATCTTATTGCCACCACCATCCAAAACAAAACGACACAGCAAACCATTTCTTTTGAATTCCTTTCTTACTTCATCTTCTTTCTTTTGTTTTTTACTATAAAAAAAGGATATTCCTACTATAATCTCTAGTGTTATTATAGCAAGCATTATCCCAGCAAATATGATCGCGTCCACAGCCGAAGTATCTGCGATTCTGTTATAAATCTTTTGAACTATACCAGCAACAAACATGAAAGATTACGATGCAGCAATAATAGGTGGCGGACCAATTGGCGGATACGTAGCCAAAAAAATTGCACAAAATGGATTTAAAGTGGCAGTCTTTGAAGAACACAAAAAGATAGGAGACCCACTCAAATGTGCAGGGTTAGTAACTCCAAGAGTCTTTGATTTTCTAGATTTCTCAGAAGAGCTCGTTGTACAAAACAGAATCAAAGGAGCGCATATTCATTCCCCATCGGATCATATTTTAACTATTGGTGGAGACCGAATTCATGCGCTTGCTATAGACCGGTCAGAGTTTGACCGAGAAATGATAAACTACTCGGTGGAAGAAGGCGCAGATATTTTTTTAGAAAATAAAGTCACATCAGTTAAAAAAAACGGAAATTACATTGAATTAAAAACATCGCAAAATAATGATATCAAATGTAAACTGCTGATCGGTGCAGATGGCGCATATTCAAAGACTAGAGAGTGGTTTAACCTACCAAAACCAACAGAAATTTTAAATGGAATCGGAGCAGAATTAACAAATACAAACCTAGATCCAGATTTTGTAGAACTCTTTGTCGGGAAAAATATCGCGCCAGGTTTTTTTGCTTGGATTATACCAACAAATGAAAATGGAAAAGAGGCTAGAATTGGGCTATGTACAGTCCAAAATTCGACACATCCGCCAAAATACTACCTTTCAAATCTTTTCAAAAATAAAAATCTTTCACCATATTTAAAAGACGCAAAAATAACACAAAACATAGGCGGTTCTATTCCAATAGGTGCATTGAAAAAAACATATTCTTCCAATGCACTTCTTGTCGGGGATTCGGCAGCACAAGTAAAACCAACGTCAGGTGGCGGCATCTACACAGGTTTGCTTTGCGCCACTCACTGTTCGTCTGTTGCTATAGAATCATTACATAAAAACGATTTCAGTTCTAATTTTCTTAAAAAATATCATAAATTATGGATGGCAGACATAGGCAGAGAGATGAACCTTGGAATGAAATTTAGAAATATTTCCAAAAAGTTAACCGACAATCAAATGGACAAATACATAGAAAAATTTCAGAACTCAGAAATTACAGAAATCATAACAAAATACGGAGACATTGACTATCCTTCAAAACTGGTGAAACCACTTTTGAAGAAAGCGCCATCTCTAATAAAGTTACTTCCAAATATAATCAAAGATTGAAATGTTTATTTTTTAGATGATGGTGGTGGAGGCACATAGTATTCCTGTTCTTCATAGCCTCCAGATTCCTCTTCTTTATCCTCTTTGCTTTCTTTCGTCTTCTTGGGGTGGCTTCTTTTGCCTCCAAATCCCTTTCTCTTCTTTCTAATAATTAAAATCGCTATAATTAGTACAACTGCTATTATCAGACATACAATGCACGGGAGGAAAATAGACAATGCAAATAATGGAGAAGGCACTATCTTAAATCTAACTATATCTGTAATACCAGATTCTGAAGCATCAAACGAAATCTCTATATAGTCTCTTCCATCGGTCTTTCCAGGAACTAATCTATTCAAAGAATCGCTAGCATCCATTGTTGTTCCACGTGGTAAAACAATCCTATACGTAACATTCTGGTTTTGCAAACCTACTAAGTTTAAACTCTGTTCAGTGATTTCGAATTTTGGAGGCGAAAAAGAAATACCGAAAGCTACTGGATATGAACTATGTGCATCCGATGCAGTTGTAACTGGTGTGTCGGCGTCCATATTTGTAATTTCTCCATCCCATGATGCTATAGATTGATCAAAAGCATCTCTATTCACAAGCCCATTGATTTTCAATCCAGGCAACAGACTTATCAATCTGGTTTCAAAAAGTTTTTTCTCATTATCTAAAAAGGCAGATACCTTTTCTCCTCCAAATACATTTTCTTCTATGCATAATCTGAACGCATCCGAATTCAAATAGCCTAGTTTTACTTTGTCTGGTAAAGTAAATTCATCCGGTAAAGTTGTTACGTAATAGTTGCTAGTTTCCTTCATGTATAATTTTGACGTCAGTTCCGCTTTACCTGTAAAAAGACCAAACAAATTCAAATCTAATCCGCTGAATTCGATTTCTATAATCGTCTGTATTTTCTCGTTAGAATATTCGGGTGCATCATCTGATTTAAACTCACCAGAAATCGATTTACTATGATTCCACTTATAGATTTTTTCTCCAGCCAGTGAGATGTTATCTGGTAGATAGAATGAACCATTGTATGGATAACCTGTCTCGTTAAGTTTGTCACCAAAATTAATATCAGTTGATGAAATGTTTGCCTTTGCACCAGCATCAACCAATCCAAATACTGCCCTGGCATTAATATTATCAATCTTTAAACTGATATCACTAGCTAGCAATCCAGCTTTTATCGGCGGTTCTTCATTCATATTTGTTATATCATATGGTGTTGAACAATTGGTAGTTGTTTCAGGATCCCAGCTGAACACCATATTAAGTGTTTGATTTAAAGTCGATTTTTCTATTGTTGATGTGGTGTTTATCTCAACAGGTTTTATTGTCTTCTGATATAAATCATCCCATGAGGTAAGTCCATTTTCAATAAATAGCCTAATTCCATCAGACGTTACAAAGTCTAGATTGGTAATAAAATCAGGTAAAATACTATAGTTTCTGATATCTATACTTTTAGCTAAAATATTGGTTTTTAAGTCAATAGATCTGGCGTTTCTGCCATCTAATTCAAATTCTAGTGCAATGTCTTCACTAGTTTGTTTTGGAGTTGAGAGCGTTTTTTTAGACTGAATCGACAGTGTTGCTTGATTGTTTCTTGCATCTCCACTTCCATTATCGACCGTCCAGGTTATCTCATTTCCCGCAGTAACAACTGTATTCGCAGTTTTTAGCATCATCGTGGCGGGCAAGCCATATGTGAACGTATTTGTCCACCCAGCTTCTGCTTTAAGATTAAAAGCATAGGATACTTCAGCACCCATATCTAATACGCCATTGACAAAATTATGAGCATTTACTGTTTGATTCATACCAAAGAATTCGGATGTTAAGTTAACATTAAAATCATCGTTAAATTTACCATCCTCGTAAGAAGGTATTTCGTTTAATGTCGTGACCGTTGCTTTTTCAAAGGTCTGCTCTATTTGATCCGTTAGGATCAATTTCAACGCGTATTTTATAACTGGTAACATTTCCGAATCTGTGTTCGCGAGGGCTTGTATTTCAGTCCCTGTGTAGACACTCCCGCTGATTAGAGTTATCTCGCTGACATCCATGCTTACATCCAGATTTAATTCGGTTGCTGTCAAAAAATTAATATTAAATGTTGCGTCAACTCTGCTTTCTAAATTGTCTTGCGCACTAGTTGTGTTAACTAGGCATAATGGAGTTAAAAACGAAACAACTATAATTATAAGGAATAATCTACTTAGCCGCATCGCACCACACCATCCTTCTAAAGAACTAAACATTTGCCCTTATAAAAACTTTCTTACGAAATTTACGAAATCCCTAAAAACACATTCGTAATTCAAACATTGTTATAAAATGTACATTATTGGCGGAACCGCATCAAAAACAGTTGCTGAGGATTTATCTAGAGAACTACATGTTCCTCTTGCAAAAACGATATCTAAGCGTTTTCCAGATGATGAATTGTACGTACGTATTTTGGATGATATCTCTGGAGAAGATGTAATAATTGTACAAACTACCTACCCTGACCCAAATATTGTGGAACTATTTCTATTACAGGATGCTGTAAGGGAGGCTGGTGCAAATAAGGCTGCAGTTGTTATTCCTTATCTAGGATATGGACGGCAGGATAAAAAATTCGAAGCAGGAGAACCGATAAGCGCCAAAGCAATTGCAACTCTCATTAGTCTGCGTGCAAATAAGATAATTACAGTTGACCCGCATAAAGAACACATACTTGACTTTTTCACTGTGCCTGCTTTTAGCTGCTCTGCTATTCCTCAGATAGCAGCATATCTTAAAAATAAGAATATTGACTTGGTTCTCGCCCCTGACAAAGGAGCATTGGATAGAACAAAAAAAGCCTCAAAAATTATGGGCTGTGATTTTGACTATATGGAAAAAACCCGCATTGATGGAACAACCGTAGAAATAAAAACAAAGAATCTGGATGTGAAAGATAAAAAAGTAGCAATAATCGATGACATCATTTCCACAGGGGGCACGATGGCCCAATCAATAAAAGAACTTAAAAAACAAGGAGCTAAACAAGTTTTTGTAGCGTGCACTCATGGTTTATTTGCTGGCGAAGCAGTCAAAAAAATTAGTTCAGCAGGTTGCAATGAAATTATATCTACAGATACAATAAAGAGTGATTTTAGCAAAGTAAAAATTGCACCATGTATTGCAGGTCTGTTAAAGAATAAATAAATCATCTGAAAAGAACATCAGGTTTATTAACGACTGTTAATTATATCTTTTGTTATAACTATAGATAAGGTATTTATAAGACCATAGATTTACGAGTTTGAATTATCCCTAGGTGAAAAAATGCGAAAACGGGCACAAAGAAAAGATATACTTGCAGTAGAACCAAAGCATATTCTGCCTACAGTAGAAATAGAGAAAAAACCGTCATATTTTAAAAAAAATTGGTGGGTTGCAGTAACTCTCATCAGCATATTTCTATTGGTATTGTTTTTTAACTCATATTTTAATATCACTTCTGGAGCCGCAATTAATCAAGAAGGAACATCTCTAGATAAATTCTATTTATCTGGTCCTGACCCATATTATAACATGCGAATGGTTAATGGCACTCTTGAGACAGGTAAATATCCATACTATTCTGCAGAAGATCCACTTCTTAGCTATCCTTTGGGAAAAAGTGGCGGTAGGCCTCCATTTTTGAATATGATGGCCATAAGTTTCAGCAGAATTCTAACACCATTTATGAGTGAAGTTGATGCAGTTGGGTATTCTATGCAGTTCGTACCCGCTCTTTTTGGTGCTCTATTAATATTCCCAGTTTATTTTATAGGAGAGGCTCTCTTTGGTAAGAAAGCAGGTCTTGTTGCAGCTTTTCTTGTGGCTCTCATACCTGCTCACATCGGCTCAGGTCACGGTTCGGCATATTCACTATTTGACCATGACTCGCTAAATCTTCTGTTGTTTTTCTTGGCATTTCTGTTTCTAATAAAAGGCATCAAAGATAAAGATTCAGTCAGATCTGTATTGTACGCTCTTCTCGCAGGGACTGCTGTTGCTGCGCTGACCATGGTGTGGGTTGAAGCGCAATTTCTCTATGTTATAATTGTGATTTATACGATTGTACAGATGTTAATAGATATTTTTATGAACAAAATGGAAATAAAAGTACCTATTGTTGCGTTAGTTGCGTTGTCTTCAGGATATCTCATTTCCTTACCAGTTACTGTAGCAAAAGTAGGCGGCTTTGCTCCAAATCTCTCTCTGTTTTTGTGTCTAGGTATCGCAGCTTTTTCCCTAGTGTATTTTATCTTTAATAGAAAGAAAATTCCGTGGACGATATCATTACCCACTATTTTTGGTGTAGGTATCATAGCCTTAGTTTTTCTCTATTTTATTAATGCTATCTCTTCAGTTATTCCATTTTTTTCCAGCCTTTCGCAGCTTTCAACTATACTATATGGTAGCGGAATTTACGGAAGTAAAGTATCAATGACGATTGCTGAGGCAGGTACCTACGGCATCAGTAATACGGTGATGTCATTTGGCCCTGCTCTTTATTGGCTTGGTTGGGCCGGGTTCCTATTCCTCATTTACTATTACTACAAAAATAAACAACGCAGAGACTATCTTTTTATAATTGTCCTGTTTCTTATAGATATTTGGCTTACTAGCACTGCAGGTCGTTTTATAAACGACATGGTTCCATTGATTGCCCTGCTTGGTGGGTGGGTAGTATGGGTGGTTGTAGATAAAATTGATTACAAACAAATGGTAAGAAATATTAGAAGCGCAGGTGGAGGATTTCACGGTTTAAGACGAGGAGTAAAAATCCTTCATATCTTTGGCGTTCTTTTTATTGCGTTTTTGGTCATATTACCTAATGCTTACATTGCTTTTGATGCAGCAATTCCAGCCGCAGCAATTACCAAAGGTAATAAAACAGTTAATATGAAAGAGGTTTATTTCGGAAAAGATTTTTCTGGTGCCTTCGGATCAAGTTTTTATAAGGAAAATTACTGGGTTGATGCATTTTCGTGGCTCAGTATCCAAGATACCAATATCAAAGATCCTGCAAAACGACCCGCATTTATTTCCTGGTGGGACTATGGCTTTTATGAAGTAGCATTGGGTGCTCACCCAACTGTTGCCGATAACTTCCAAGATGGAATTCCACCTGCTGCTAATTTCCATACCGCAAAAAGCGAAAAAGAAGGAGTCGCAGTCTGGATCATCCGATTATTAGAAGGAAATCGAAAAGATAACAACGAGATGGCCTTCTCTGATTCAGTCATTACTGCACTTCAGAAACATCTTGGTGCGAACAATTCAACTAAAATAATATCATGGATGTTAACTCCTGCACTTTCTCCTTCGAAAAATGCGCCAATCGGAGCAGAATATGATGCTGAGTTAATCGCTATCTGCGATAAACTTAATATTCCCCTACGAGTTGGAGTACAATACCCTGAAAATGCATACTATCACGATATCGTACAACTGCTGAACACAACCTTAACAGATGAACAAATCACCTGGTTATACCATGATATCCAGCAAGCCACTGGCTACAGCATTCGGTACTACGGGGTGGAAGGATATGATGAGCAGATTTTCAACATCTTTGCATTCCTCAGCGATAAAAGCAACGTCTTAACCGCACTTCGAACTGCAGGAAAACAGTTCCAAAACCCCGAGGACGATTTCATCCAAGTCATATACACGGGTTATACGGTAAAAACAGATGGATCGAAAGGTTCTGACGGTCAATGGACAGCAAAAGAACTCAACGAAATGCCCAAGGAGCAGCGTAACTATATTGCCGTCACAGGAACTACAACCGTTAACAAAGAAGATTATTTCAACACCATGTTCTATCGAACCTACATTGGTACCCCCCCACAACAAGATCAGAATGGATACTATCAAACACCAAACCAACAAATCCCCTGCTATGGTATGATACATTTCATCCCGGTCTATGTTTCACCCTACCCCTACTACGGACAAGGCAGACGCGCAGTGGTCATCGCGAAGTATTATGAAGGTGCGTTCTTCAACGGCTCCATCAACTGCAATAACACGCCGCTTCCCTATGTAACGGTCGCAATTCTTGATGATTACGGGCTCCCACACGATTATATAACCACCGATGAAAACGGTAGTTTCAACCTCCTTGCACCCGGTGGCAATATCACTCTGCTTTTCACCTACGCAAATGATGTTTTGCTGAAAAGTATCACGTTTAACAACGCCAATAGTACGTTATATTCTCCAGTGACGGACGCAGAAGCCATGCGTCTCAACGGTTCGAAATATTCACGCAATTTCAATATCAATGTGAGCCTTTCAACCCTAGAAGGTTTTGTCTATCAGGATAATAACAACAACGGTTCCTACGAACCTGCTAACGACACACCGTTACCCGGCATAACCATCGAATTAAACGATTATTATTTCGGCAGACCAGTCCAACCGGTAAAAACAGACCAACAAGGACACTACATTTTCCATAATTTATACCCAAGTAAATATAATATCTCTGCAGTCGAAAATGAATACACCCTCCTTAACAGAGAACCTATCAATATTGAACCGGGCAATAACTCATACAACATCTCAAAACCAAAATTAGCTGAAGTCAAAGGAATTGTCTATACTGATAGCAATGCTGATAATAAATACACTACTGGTGAGGAAGCAAGCGACGTGCAAATACAACTCACTTACACTAAACTCGACGACACCCAAAAACCAGTCGCCACCACAAATACAGGTACGGCAGGAACCTATTCATTCCCCTCATTAATCCCTGGAGATTACACCTTGAATGCGACAAAACAAAATACCAGCACCGGGAACCCCGACTACTTAACAGAACAAACTGTCACCCTTACCGCAAACAAAACATCCTGGGTCAATATCTCCCTTACCTATGCTCCCGTGATTGTCAATGGATACACGACCCATGACACCATAAAAATTGCGAACATCCCTGTGACATTCGCCCCTGACAATTCAGTAAAAAACAACACTGCAACACAAATTTCTGCGACATCTAATGCTCAGGGACTCTACGCAGCTAAACTCACACCAGGAACATACAATGTCACCGTCCAAAAAACAGAGGCAGAAACCACGGTATACACCTTTACAGGCAAACTGGTTGTTTCCATTGGAGAAGGAACTGCATCTTACAACATCGCCCTTACCAAATTATCTGTTACTGTTAGCGGAAGTACAAAATACAATGGAGTAGGGAAAGCAAACATGACCATTCTCTTCTCAGAGGATTTACAAATTGCGAACAATACTGCAGTAACAAAAAGCGTGATAACCGATAGCAATGGAAATTACACCACCGAACTGACACCGGGCTCATATAACGCAAGTGTTGAAGAACTTGTCAACGAAAGTAGTCAGAATATCACTTATACATACACAGGGCAACTAATTTTATCTTCTGGTGAAACATCAAGAATCTACAATATTCTACTTGATAGAAAACCAACATACTAAAAAACCGGTTAGGTTTTTTTCCCTAACCAAATTTTATTTAATACTCTTCCTTATACTTTCTGCCATGTTGAGTCTTGTTGAGGGGACAAAAGCTGTTCAGTTCGCACGACAGATACTCGAAGAATACGTCAAACGTGAGAAGAATTCATCACCAAATCTTGGAAAATCTTTTCATCAAAAACAAGGAGTTTTTGTCACCCTTCATACCTTCCCGGATCACGAGTTACGAGGATGTATCGGTATCCCGCTTCCCATCATGTCTTTACAGGATGCAATTATCGAATCAGCTCAATCAGTCACTAGAGACCCTCGATTTCCGCCATTGACAGAAACGGAACTTGATAAGATCATAGTAGAAGTGACCGTGCTTACAAAACCAGAACTCATTAAAGTAAAACAACCTCAAGACTATCCTGCACACATAGACATTGGACGAGACGGGTTAATTGTTGAACAAAGTTTTTACAAAGGCTTATTACTTCCTCAGGTGCCTGTTGAACAAGGTTGGGATAAAGAAGAGTTCCTTTCCCATACGTGTATGAAAGCAGGACTTTTACCAGATGCGTGGGTCGATAAAGACATAAAAATATCGAAATTTAGCGGGCAGATATTTACTGAAACTAAACCAAAGGGAACAATTAAGGAGAAACGTCTAGATGGATCTGAAAATTGAAGGAAAAGCATACATTAATGGAAATTTTGAGGATTGCTGCATAGGCATAACTGATGGTAGAATATCTGCTATCAAAAAGATACTGAACGGTGACGAGCATTACAATTTTAGAGGCAAGGCCATTCTTCCTGCAGGTATAGATATCCACGTTCATTTTAGAGATCCCGGAATGACGCATAAAGAAGATTTTTCTACTGGAACAAAGGCTGCAGCTCATGGCGGCATATCATGTGTTTTTGATATGCCTAATACGATTCCGCAGACGACGACATTACAAACTATTTCTGATAAAATTATTTCAGCTGGAAAAAAAGCGTATGTAGATTTTGGTATTTATGCGGGCATCACGGACAGCAATATAAAAAATATTGATGAGTTGGCTAAAAAATGCCATGGTTTCAAGATATATTTAGGTGGCACTACAAATTCTTTACATTTTAATTCTAACAATCTAAAAGAAACATTTGATAAAATTAAATCGACAAATAAGCCTGTTTTGATTCATGCAGAGGACAATAACTGTCTTGTTAAGCACAAGTTGAAAGAAAATAGTCTAGTCGATCATATGAATTCACGTCCAGCTGAATGTGAAGAAACTGCGATTAAAAATATACTCAAAACATCAGGAGATACTAACACAAGGATACACATCTGCCATCTTTCATCAATTGAAGGATTGGAGTTGTTAAGAAAACGTTCAAAAAATATTAGTTGTGGCGTTACGCCTCATCATCTGTTATTTACAGCACAAGATGATCTAAAGCCACAGTCGCATTACAAGGTGAATCCACCACTTAGATCTAATTTTGATAGAGAGGCTTTGTTTGATGCTCTTAAAAATGGTTTAATCGATATCCTGGAGTCAGATCATGCACCACACACGCTAGAAGAAAAAGATAAAGAATTTAACAACATTCCATCGGGCCTTCCAGGTGTGGAGACAATATTTCCATTGTTTTTGTACATGGCCAAGAAAGAAACGCTGGCATTTCAAAGGCTGATATCACTTCTTTGTGAAAAACCTGCCGAACTACTCAACATTCCTAAGGGCAGAATTCAAGTTGGAAGAGATGCCGATTTCATCGTAGTGGATCTCAAGAAAGACTGTAAAATCAAATCTGAAAATCTTCATTCCAAATGCGGTTGGACGCCATTCGAAGGACTGCCGGCAATATTCCCGGAATGCGTTTTTGTTCGAGGAGAAAAACTTATAGAAGACTACGAAATGCTGGAGGCAAAAGGATTTGGCAAGTTTGTTGGTGAATAAAGCATGATTGCGCTTCCGCCATGGTTTCAGGTATTTTTCTTTTCCATGTTTCCATGGCTTGAGGCACGGTACATCATACCCTACGCCATGTTAGAATTGCACTGGAACTGGTGGCAAGCATTTCCATTGGCAATAGTTGGCAATATGTTGCCAATCCCATTTATACTTCTATTTTTTCATTATGTTGAAAAGTTTTTACGAAGATATAAATTTTGGACAAGAATCATGGATTGGCTTTTTGCAAGAACAAGAAAAAAGGCAGACAGCAAAATAGCAAAATACGAATATCTTGGTTTGTTGATATTTGTTGCATTGCCCATACCATTTACTGGCGGATGGACTGGCGCACTTATCGCATATCTCTTCGGTCTGAAATTTTCTAAGTCTCTTCTTACAATATTCATTGGAGTCGTTATTGCTGCACTTATAATGGTTGTTATTACACTGTATGTTGGCTGGTTACTATCTTATCTAGGTATAAATGTGTAGGCCTGGCTATGGATGAGGAAATAAAGGTATTAGCTCACAGAATCGTTGACAAAATCTGTAGGAAAGTTAGGAAAGCGTATTCAACTGAATTTCATAAGTTTGGAACTAGTATGGGCATAGGTGCCGATGGGGCTCCTACAAAATACATTGACAAACTGGCTGAAGATGTTGCACTGGATTTACTCGAGAACTCTGATGTAAAAGTAAATCTTTTAAGTGAGGAAGCTGGTTTTGTGGATTACGGCGGTGAATATACTTTTGCCTTAGACCCTGTTGATGGTACCCGCAATGCTTGCAGAGGCATACCTCTTTATTCCGTTTCTTTGGGTGTTGGAAAATCTACGCTTGGTGATATTAAATACGGAATAGTAAAAAATATTCCCACTGGAGATGTTTTTGTTGCAGAAAAGAAACATGGCGCCTTTCTTAATAAAAAACGTATTTATGTCCCCGATTATCCTGATAAAGATCTTCTTTCGTCTCTTGGTCTTGGTAAAAATTTCGATAAATTGACACTTTCTTTAGCTCAGAAAGATTATGTACGTTCCCTTGGTTGTGCATCTTTAGAGATGTGTATGGTTACTGTCGGTGCATTAGACTTCTATGTTGTTGGTAGGGAGTATATTCGCGTGACTGACATTGCCGCTTCTACTCTCATTGTACGAGAGGCAGGTGGTATCGTGACGAACGCTCAAGGCAAACAACTTGAAATGTCTCTTAGTTTAGATGAGCGTGTTAGCGTTATTGCTGCCTGTAATGAAGAGTTGATTAAGAAGATAGTCTCCTTAACGTAAACCTTTAAAACATGTTCAGGTTTAACGCTGCTTTGAAATGACCATAGCTGAAGATATTATCAAGAAGGCCAAAAAGAAGCCGTTACATTTTTCCTTATTAGATCCAGATAAGCAGAGTCCTAAGGAGGCCGGATTCCTTGCAAAGACGGCGTCAGAGGCAGGTAGTAGCGCTATTATGGTTGGCGGTTCTACACTGAGTTCACAGAAACAAGTTGATGAAGCAGTCAAATCAATTAAAGAAAATACTGATCTACCAGTAATTTTGTTTCCATCCGGTGCTAAATTTCTGAGTAAATATGCCGATGCGGTATTTTTTATGAGTTTGCTAAATTCTCGTAATCTAGGGTATGTGATCAGAGAGCATGTTAAGGGAGCACCTTTTGTAAAGCTCTCTGGACTTGAACCAATATCGATGGGTTATGTTATTGTTGAACCAGGTATGACTGCGGGCAGGATTGGTGAGGCCGATTTGGTTAAAAAAGACGACATAGAGACCGCTGTTGGCTATGCCCTTGCAGCTCAATATCTAGGAATGAAGTTTTTCTATCTCGAGGCTGGATCAGGAGCAACTTATCCTGTGTCTAATGAAATGATTGCGGCTGTTAAAAAGAACATCAACGTTCCACTTCTCATAGGAGGCGGGATAAGAGACGAAAAAACTGCACGTGAAAAAGCACGTGCTGGAGCAAATATAATTATTACTGGTACTACGCTTGAGAAAGAAAAAAATTTGAAGCAGGCTTTATCTGATATAATTGAAGCTATAGAAGGATAGATTATCATGAAGATTTTATTGAGCATCGGAGGAGCATCCGGTAGTATCTATGGGATTAGACTCCTTGAGGAATTACTAAAATCAGGTGTTGAAACCCATTTAATTATCTCCGATGGTGCAAAAAAGATTGTGGAACATGAAACAACGCATAAGTATGCAGATTTAAAAAAGAAGGCAAATTTTTTTTACGAGAACGATAATTTATTTGCCGGACCTGCAAGCGGTTCTTTTCAACTCGATGGAATGATTGTTGCGCCATGCAGTATGAAAACTCTTTCTGCAATTGCAAACGGGTACGGCGATACGTTAACATCTCGGGTAGCCAGTTGCTGTCTCAAAGAAGGACGAAAGCTTATTCTTGTAATTCGCGAAACTCCGTTGGATTTGCCAGGAATTAAAAACATGCTTGCTGCAAAGCAAGCTGGAGCAGTTGTTCTTCCAGCCATGCCCGCATTTTATCATAAACCAAAGAAGATTGAAGATTTAGTAGATTTTATTGTCGGTAAGATTTTAGATCAATTTGGTATAAAACATTCTCTGTTTAAAAGATGGAAATGAATATAATATGAAATACAAGATTTTGTTAGCTTTATTCGTAATTTTGTGTATTGCCACAATTGCTGTAATTAATATTTGTGTTAAACATCAAGAATTGGTTGTAACTCTTTCAGTAGATAGTCCATCAGAATCAAGGATGAGAGAAGTAACATTAAAAGTAACTGACAAAGATATCATGCCAATAAAAGACGCAAAAATCTCTTATGAACAAATAAGCCAGGATTTTATGTATAATGTTGGTGAATACTGGGACGCGGGAGCCAAAGAAGCCGGTACGAATACGATGGGTATTTATCTGGACTGGGACTGGAGAAAACTAGAACCAAACGATGATGTGTATAACTGGAGTTATCTTGAGAACATAGGAATTCTTGACAAAGATGGTAATCTGAAATCAGACACAGAATATGCAGAACATGTTTTTCTTCGTTTGGGTGTTATTGCAACATCTGCCTGGATTGTTGGCGAGAAAATGGATACCTTTCAGGAGACAGGTTATCCTGTGTGGATAGATAAAAATAATTTAACACAAGTGAAGATAAAATATCTTGAATTTGTTGGGGCGTTATTGAATCATCTGAAATTTAAGCCAGATTTTTATATGATTGAAGTCGAAATCAACAGTCTTGGAATAAATGCCGGGATGACCAACCAGGAAGTGGTGGAGTGGCTGAATCAGCTGACGAACAAAATAAAGGAAATTGACCCTGGGGCAAAAGTGAGCATTGTTGTGGGTTCTAATGACTTGTCGCCGTTTATGGAAGAGTACAGGGCAAATTGTAAAATTTTAGTCGAGCAGGACAGATATCCGTTAAACGTCACTGATTTTTTAAAAAGAATGAACAACACAAATTACGATATTATAACAGTTTTCATTCAACCCTTCGGCTGGTTTTCTAAGGGAAACTGGAGTGATGCGGCAAGATTTCTTGATTCCTTGTGTGTTTTTAATAGATCTGTTTATATCGCGTGGGTGTCTTTTCTTGCTGAAGAACCGCAAGTTCCTGAAATACTGAATCCACAGCCAAATGGTATCAATACAACTGGTTTTGTTTATTATCCAAACCCAGAAGGGCATTCAGAGGAATGGCAGAAAGAACAAACAGTGAATCTTATGCAGTATACTCTTTTGAATCCACAGATAGTAGGTGCTCATTGGGATATGGTTGATTTTACAGAAGTTGGTGTAGGTGGTCAAAATGTCAACGTACGATTTGCGACCGGATTCACGTCAGGATACTGGGATCCGGAAACAAATGAGATTACCCCAGGAGAGAAAAGACAGGTTTATGAGCCTATGAAAGAACTCTGGTGGAGTTTATTCTCCCGAGGTAATTTGCAAACCAATGGGACGGGAGAGGTTACGTTCAATGGTCTCCCTGGAAGATACCAGGTTGTTGTTTCTCATCCAGATTATGGTAGTAAAACAATGATAATCGATATTTGAGTAAAAAGTACATCTTTTTCTGTTTAGATAAATCAGCAATTTTTTACTGGCAGAAACTATTTAACATGAAAAGAACCTTGGTTGAAATAATAGAATAATCAAATAAAATGATTTATATGGTAAAATTTAGTGAACTCATAGACATAAATCATAAGAATTTCAAAGAGGCAATGAAGTTATACGAAGACTCTTTTCCATTAAATGAAAGACAAGCTATAGATACAATTAAAAAAAGAATCAAAGGAAATCTTTATCGAATGTTTATTGCCCGCTCGAAAGATAAAGTAGTCTTTATGACATTGCTTTATCCATTGAAAAAAACCGATTTTGTTTTACTTGACTACATGGTCACCGAAGAAAATTTTAGAAATAAGGGCATAGGAACAAAATTCATAAAAAACATATTGAAAAAAATTTCATCTAAGTATCTAATATTGGAAGTTGAAAATCCCAGATATGGAAATAATAAAGAACAAAGAGAAAGAAGGGTTAATTTTTATAAAAGACTCGGCGCAAAAGAAATGAAAGATGTAAGATATATTCTGCCGCCACTTTCTGGTAATATTCCAACTGAAATGATATTGATGGTTTTGCCCGAATATGGTGGAGGAAAAATGGATGGCAGTCTAGTTAAAAAACTAATTGTCCAAATGTATAAGGAATTATATGATCGTAACGAGAACGACGATATTTTAAACTTGTTCGTCAATGATATAAAAAATCCTGTAGAGTTAGTGTAGAACGTTTAGTTAAAAGCAATTTCATTTTTCACACATTTTTACAAAATTTTTGAATATCTGTTCACCGTATTCAGTATGCTCGACCTCTGGATGAAACTGCAATCCATAAAACGGTTTTTTCTTATGTTGCATCGCTTGGATTTTGCAATTTTCACTCTCAGCCAGTCTATCAAAAAGTTTAGGTAAAACTGTCACTTCATCGTTGTGAGATTCCCAAACAATAGATTTTTTTGGTACACCTTCAAAAAGAATGTCTCCTTCTTTCAACAATGTAAGCTCAACCTTTCCAAATTCTGGTATTTTAGATGGTTCTGCCCATCCGCCAAAAAATCTAGCCATAAATTGATGGCCAGCACATATTCCAAGAATAGGAAATTCAGCTTTTTCTAAATACTCTGCACAGTTTCCAAGACCACTTTCTAGAGCTATTCTTGGAGCACCACCCGAGAGAACCAATCCATCGATATCTTCGCTCTGTAACTCTTGAAATGGCGTGGTGTTTGGGTATATTTCTGTCTCGACATCAAGGTCCCTTAGTGTACGCCATTCGCGGTGTGTCCATTGCCCGCCGTTATCAATTACATAGATTCTTACCATGTTTTATTCCCATTCAACCGTTCCTGGAGGTTTATTTGTCACATCATAGACTATGCGGTTTATTTTTTCTTTTAAGTTATTTGTAATTTTCGTTGAAATAGTATCAAGCACTTCGTGAGGAATAGTACTATAATGACAAGTCATTGCATCCACGCTTTGCACTGCACGTATCGCTATAGTATTTCCATATGCTCTTTTGTCTCCGTGGACTCCAACAGTTTTTATCGGCATAAGAACCGCAAAATACTGCCATGGTCGTTCCATTAATCCTTTTTCCACCGCGCGTTCAATTTCTTTTTCTACGATATCACATGCTTCTCTCACTAGTTCCGTTCGTTCCGGTGTAGCTTCACCAATAATACGAATTGCAAGTCCAGGGCCTGGGAATGGCTGTCTTTCAGAAACCTTTAATTGTAATTCTCGTGCAACCTTTCTTACTTCATCTTTATAGAGGTCTCGTAGAGGTTCGATGAGTTTCAACTTCATTGTTTTAGGAAGACCACCGACGTTGTGATGGGATTTTATATTGTCTCGTAATCCACCGCCCGATTCAATCCAATCAGGTGCGATAGTTCCTTGCACAAGATATTTTATTTGTTCTTCTTCAGCAACTTTTTCAAAAATCCGTATAAACTTTTCTCCGATTATTTTACGTTTTTTCTCAGGGTCTTCAACGCCTTTTAATGCACGATAAAATTCTTTGTGAGCATCTACGAACCGAAAATTTAATTTGAGTTCTTTCATCATTTTTTTAACATTCTCGGGTTCATTTTTTCTCATATATCCCGTATCGACATTGACAGCGATTAGCTGATCTCCGATTGCTTTGTTAACAAGATCTGCAGAGACGGTACTGTCTACGCCACCCGAAAATGCAATCAAAGCTTTTCCAGGAAAATCCTCTTTTAATTTTGCAACAGTTTTATCGATGAATTTCTTGGCGTCAAACATATTATCCACTATTTAGACAATATTTCCTTTCTCATTTTCTTTCTGTAATCTTCTAACTTCTTTGCGAGTTTTTTATCCTTCAATGCCAGTATTTCAATAGCCAGCAACGCAGCGTTATCACCTCTATCAAGTCCGACGGCGGCAACAGGAATTCCAGGAGGCATTTGGATAATAGACAATATTGCATCCAAGTTTACTTTTCCGCTAACAGGCACCCCAATAACTGGTTTTGTTGTATGAGATGCGATACTTCCTGGTAAAGCAGCGGAGAGCCCTGCAATGCCTATGAAAACATCGGCATTGTTTTTTCCAATAACATCTTTCAAAAAATCTGGTGTCCGATGGGCTGATGCAACTGTTATGTCATAACTCACTCCAAATTCATCAAGAATCTTTTGTGCTTTTTCAGCTACAGGCATGTCCGACTTCGATCCAAGTATTATCTGAATCTTCATATGCTATCAAATCAGTGAAATATGATGGATTAGTTAATAGTTTCGACAGCAACATTTGTCAGCGTAAACTAATTATATAAGGTTCTTATGTCACTCCCAAAATAAGATAATGGCGTAACAATGAAACTCGTAATTTGTGAAAAAAACATTGCTGCTAGAAGAATAGCATACATTTTGTCTGATGGAAAATTAAAGACTAGACGTTTAGGAAATATCCCTGTTTATGAGTTTACAAAGAACGACGAGGTATGGGAAGTCGTTGGTTTGAAGGGGCATATTGTAAATCTTGATTTTCCCCCTGGTTTTAACCAGTGGACAAAAACCTCGCTATACAATCTTATTGATGTTGAACCTTGCAAGAAGATACAAGAAAAATCCATAGCATCTGCAATAAAAACACTCTCAGATAAAAACCCAGATATAATTGTTGCAACCGATTTTGACCGAGAAGGGGAACTAATCGGCGTTGAGGCTGTAAACCTAATTAAACAGCAGAATCCTAGCATTAAAAACATAACCCGAGCAAAATTTAGCGCACTGACAGACTACGAGGTAAAAAATGCCTTTGATAAACTAGTTGAGGTCGACTATAATCTATCGAACGCTGGAGAAGCACGTCAAATTATTGATTTGGTCTGGGGAGCTGTTTTAACAAGATTTATTTCACTTGTGTCTAATCAACTTGGCAAAGACTTTCTGTCCATAGGGCGTGTTCAATCTCCAACACTGGCCATTCTGGTTGAACGTGAAAAGGAAATCAAGAGTTTCATTCCAAAAACCTTTTGGCAGATTGTTGCCACGCTAAAGAAAGAAGAGGAATCACTCTCAGCCATTCATGAAGAAGATAAATTTTGGGATGAAACTAAAGCAAAAAGCATCTATGAAAAAATCAAAGATTGCAAAAAAGGAATTGTTAAAGAAGTTATAAAAACAGTTAAAAAAGAGTACCCTCCACCCCCATTTAATACAACCTCATTTTTACAATCCGCATCTACACTTGGCTTTTCTGCGGCAAATGCGATGAAGATTGCTGAAGAATTATACATGTATGGTTTTATTTCATACCCAAGAACAGACAATACTGTTTATCCTAGAACGCTCAACATTAGATCCATTTTAGAAAAGCTACTCAAATCGCGTTTTTCCAAGGAAACAGAAGAAGTAATGAAAAACGGCAGAGATGTCCCCACAAGAGGCAAAATTCTTTCAACTGACCATCCTCCAATTCATCCTGTTAATGTTCCCTCTGATACTCATTTGAACAACGAACAACAAATGATATATGAGCTTGTTTGTCGCCGCTTTTTGACTACTTTGGCCAAAGATGCAGTTTCAGAATCAACCGATATTTCCATTGAAATTGATGGAGAATTGTTTAAGGCAAATGGTTACAGACTTATTGAAGCAAATTGGAAAAAAATTTACACTTACATAAGAGATAAAACAAAGTCTCTTCCAGACTTGAAAGAGAGTGAAGAATTAGCAGTTTCCAACATTCTTCTGAAAAAAGATCAGACCAAACCTCCCTCAAGATACACGCAAGGTTCTCTGATAGTGAAGATGGAACAGCTTTCTCTTGGTACAAAATCAACACGCCATGAGATCATTAGTAAATTGTATGGCCGCAGGTATGTTACCGGATCCCCACCAGTGCCAACTGCCACTGCTTTTGCAGTAATTGATGCAATAGAGAACTACAGAGTTGCAAAACCAGATATGACTGCACATTTGGAAAAAGACATGGATGAAATAGCCTTGGGCAAAAAAACATTGGAAAACACGGTAAAAGAATCCCGAGAGATGCTTACTGAAGTTGTAAATTCACTTGAAAAAGATAAAGAATCTATTAAATTGAAAATTAAAAGTGCATTAAGGGAAGAAAAAGTGCTAGGAAAATGCCCGAAATGCGGACATGATATGATCATACGAGTTTCTAAAACGAAAAAACGTTTTGTCGGTTGTACAAACTATCCAAATTGTAATAATACATATTCTTTACCACAGAGTGGAAGTGTGGTAAAAACTGATAAAACGTGCAGCAAGTGCGATAGCCCTATTGTAGGAGTTAAAATAAAAGGTAGAAACTACTGGAACATGTGTTTGAACTCAAAATGTCCTGGTAAAAAGCAGAATCAGACACAGTAGTTTTCACTCAAAAGGTTTTTTTAATAACATCTTCTTCCGTTATATAACCAGTTACATACTTTGCTGGTGTAACATCAAATGCAGGGTTTTTTACTATAGTCCAATCAGGCATGATTGTTTTTCCATTAATTTCCACTAATTCGCTTCTACTTCGTTCTTCAATGATTATTTTACTACCGTCATCAATGTTTTTATCAAATGTGCTAACTGGCGCTGCAACATAAAAAGGAATGTTGTTTTCTTTTGCAAGAACAGCTTTTTCATAAGTTCCAATTTTATTTGCAAAATCACCATTTTTTGCAATTCTATCTGCACCAACAATTGCCATGTCAATCTCGCCGTTTTTCATGAAGTAACCAGCTGCATTGTCTGCAATAACTGCATGTTTAATTCCTTCTTGTTTAAGTTCCCATGAAGTTAACAATCCCTGAAGGCGAGGTCTTGTTTCATCAGCATACACAAATATTTTCTTCCCGTTTCTATGCGCCAATCTGAGAGGTGCCAATGCAGTTCCGTAATCTACTGTTGCTAGTGCACCAGCATTACAATGCGTAAGAATCTTCATATCGCTCTTAATCAGCTTCTCACCGTTCTCTCCAATTCTTTTGCATCGGTCTATTATATCTTCGATGTATTTGTTAGCCGCGTCTAATGCATCGTTACTTTTATTCATTTCACGAACCATGTGATCAATTGCATAGAAGAGGTCATGTGCCGTTGGCCTAGTTTGTCTTAGTTTTTTAACTGATGCATCTAAGTCTTTTTTTCCCAAAACCATACCATAGACTGCAGCCGCACCTATTGCAGGAGCACCGCGTACCACCATATCTTTTATAGCAAACGCCACATCATCAACATTTTTTGCTGTATAAATCTCAAATTTATATGGTAGTTTCCTCTGATCTATGAATTTAACAGAGTCTTTTTCAAACCACAGTGCTCTATACTCTTTTCCTTCGACTTTCATTTAACCTTCCTCGCAAGTTTTTATAATTAATTCTTCAACTTCTTTTAAACTGTTTCCAACAAATAGTGCACCTTTATTTCTTATCAAGATTCCTTTGCTATTTCTAAGTGTCTTTAAAACTTCCTTTGCCAGTTCAAATGTTCCAGGAGGCCATTCTTTTTCGGTAACGGGGAGTTTTTTAGGAAGTTTTTTTTCTAATTTTTTGCTGTTTATCTGAACAACTGCATTGACATCATCTCGTGCATGGTGTATGAGCCAATGGACTGGTGTTTCAACGTTCGGCTCTTTATCGCCTATTGTTAAAGCAACTCTTTTGACAGGGTCGTAATCAACAATTTCTAGAATGTCTCCTCTCCCAATATCGCCTAAACTAACGTTATTTCCATTAATTAAAACACGTCTTCCATAGCCTAAACTGACTACTCCTGTGCCATCCTTCAGCAGACCCATTTCTTTTAATTTTTTACCAATTCTGACGATGTCAGGTATGAGTGGGCAATTGCTTTGTTCTCTTGAGGCAAAAAACGTTTGAAAACTAATATTTGGGAGATTTTTGTCTTTCATTAATCATACCTAAATTGCAATCTTTCTTTTATCTTTTTGTCAATTACAGAATAATTAAAAACGCCGAGGGGGAGATTTGAACTCCCGCGGGGCAAGCCCCACGAGCTTTCCAGACTCGCGCCGTAGCCGGACTGAGCCACCTCGGCAAAAACCAATAGCAGAATGTCAATCTCTTTTATGACTTTTTCCAGATTGATGGGTACGTACCCTTGTTCATCAAAACCCGCTCAAGATCTGCGCACATTCCTGTATCTTTCTGCATTATTTCATCAGTAGACATCAAAGATTTCGCCAGTGCAACACCCTCGCCCTTCAAAGTTAAAACAGCAACCAAGTCGTCTTTGTTAATATCGGTATCGACCTCTACAACACCAGGGACTGCCAAGCTTGCACCATGGCAAACTGCACCCACGGCAGAATCACGAATTACAATCTTTGGGAGATGAGCTAGTAACTTTTCCATGGGAAAAATCGTTGAGCGAAGCTCCTTTTCGTCTTTTTCTTCTTTCCAAATAACATAGGCGTCTTTTATATCTTGTAAAATAACAGAATCTTCTTCTCTTAAATACCCAATTCTTGTGCGCTTTAGTTCAGCAAGATGAGCACCAGAGCCTAGTTTTTTACCAATATCAACACACAGCGTTCTAACATAAGTTCCAGCTTCACAGCCAACGCGAAACAGCACGTCTCTATCTTTGATCTGGATGACATCTAGGTAATAGATACGTCGCTTTCTTCTAACTCTCTTAACTGCGGATCTAAGAGGGGGAATCTGAAATACATCTCCAACAAAACTATTGCAAGCTTCCATAATCTGCTTCTTATCAAAACTCTTATGGAGCGTCATTATACCAACATACTCTTTACCTGCAGAAAGAAGAACCTGTAAGGCACGTACTGCATCACCAAGAGCAACTGGCAATATTCCTGTGGCATTTGGGTCAAGCGTTCCACCGTGGCCTGTTTTTTCGATATCAAGCATATCTCTTACCCAAGCGGCAACCTGATGAGAGGTTGGACCACAGGGTTTATCTAAATTGATCATTCCATAATTTAAAAGTTCTTTAACGCTACGCTCATCTGGAGATTTACCATAATTAGGATTGGTTTTAGCATTAACTTTGATAAGACGTTTGCGCTTCTTATCAGACGGTAACAAGTGTTTTTTGTCTTCCATAGCAATACAACAGAATAAAAAACAGTATATAAAAAGTGTCTATTTCTTAATTTTCTTAATAATAATATCTGCAATCTCTTCTGGTGTCTTGTTTCCAGAATCGATAACAACATCATAGATGGATTTGTCTTTTAGGTCAATGTTATAGTATTTCTTGTATCGAGCCGCCTCGCTTTTTTCCCTAGTGACTATCTCTTTTTCTCTCTTTTTTGCATCTCCATTCTCACGATTCACCACACGTTTAGCTCTAGTTTCTACGTCGGTGTCAATTAAAACTTTTAATGCGGGTATACTGTTACGATGGGCAATCCATCCGGCTATTCTTCCTTCGACGATAACATTTCCTTTATTTAGCATCTCGAGTTGATAATCATCAAGTTGTTGATCTACATCTCTGTGCTTTTCACAATATTTACCAAAATCTTCAAGTGACATATTGTATTTCTTTGCCATATCTCTAAAGACATCCCCAGAATAGACATACTTTAATCCAAGTTTTTTTTCCAAAAGTTTTGAAACAGTGGTCTTGCCACTACCAGGAGTACCACTTATTGTAATAGTTGTCATATTTTCCTTACTGCGTGGAGGGTTTATTTTTTCCTCTAATACTCTGCCACCAGTTCGACCAGGTTGCCCATTTCAATCCTTGTCGTATCAACTGCCCAAATATCATGGTGAATATTAGGTATAACCATAGCCAAGCCTGCCACAGGAATGGGCTACTAAAAAGTGAAACTCCATTGCTCCAGGGTACAGTAAAATAGTAGTAGGTTGTATTTGCAAGAAAACCTCTTAACCACATGAAGATTGGAAAGATAAAAATAACTAGAAACAGCATAGATTTCATCGATCCACTTGAAGCGTCAGTCTGTTTTTTCATGATTTGCGGTTGCATCTTCATGAGCTTACTCATTCTAGCCGTATTGCCGGTTTTTCGTGCCTCTGTCATTTCTTTTTGGAATGCCTTGGCTGTTTCCTGCACCTCGCCCATCTTTTTCCAGTCTGTAAAAAAGTTTGTAAGAAACGATGAGAGAAGCACCACTATTAAACCTGCAAAAAACAATGTTAATAGAGGATATTTTCCGCCAAAACCAATAATCGGCTCTAGTGCATATCCAAAGTATACACCAAGAATGGGTCCAAAAGTTGGCATGACAAACAGTAATATTACCATGAATAACATCAAGTAAAGAAACATACTCCCTTGCGCTTTATCGTCTAACATTTTCATCTTATCATCACTTTAATACAGGTGCTACTTCCTTTACCGCTTCATCTAGAGCATTATCATGGTTAAACACGATTTTTACAGTAGCGCCAGTTAATGTAGCATAGGACATAGCAGTTGCTCTATTAATCATTTGGTGCTCAGCGATTTTTTCTTTAGAATCAGGATCTCTATTTCTTGTTGTGTCTTTTGCCCGTCGGTTGTAGATTTCTTCTGGGTCTGCTTCAACCAAAACGATTGCCGCCGGGTTAAGTTTCTTGAGTACCCATTCCGGCAGTCCAGGCATATATCCCTTTGGAGTTTTTACTGTACAATGTGTATCAACGATTACGTTTTTCATTTTGCCTACTTTTTCAGCGGTTTTTATTTGAAGTTTTTTCTGTTGTTCAAGTGAAAGTTTTCTCATTTCATCTCTATCTTTTACTAGACCCATCTCTTTTGCTATATCAATCATTACAGATCCAAAAGTAACAAACTGTATGTCCATTCCTTCAGCTGCTTTTTGCATAACTGTTGTTTTTCCAACGCCAGGTATACCAGTAACTACAATTACTACCATATTTTCACCTTTATTCCGCGCCAAAGAATCCTCTTAGAACAGGATGCATTTCCATTGCTTGCTCTTTTGCAATTTGTTCATAGAATTGAATCATAATACCGACAGTCAGTAGTACACCAGTACCACTAGCATTACCTATGGTGCCAAGCGCATCAGCAAAGGCGGCCAGAGCACCCACAGCAGCACCACCTATCACTGTCACCACGGGTATGTACCGCTCCAATACAAGTCTCATTATTCTGGGATCCCGTCTAAAACCAGGTATCTGCATACCTGATTCTTGAATTTGTTTTGCCACAGCAGATGCGCCCATGTCTGTTGTCTCTATCCAAAACTTTGCAAATAGTATGGATCCAATTATCATCACAGATACATATACAATTATTTTAATTGCATATTGCCAAGCTGCATGCCCCGCATACCCTCCACTAAGTATAGGCATAAGCCAAGTACTCAACCCATTTTGAGTATGGACGTACCATGCTCCACCAGATAGCGGTGCAGACGGATTTGACGACGCCATATTATATACACCAACCCACCACTGACCGCCAATAAATGGTATGTGTTTCAGTGAATCGTTTGTATAAAAAAGGAATGCAAACATATTGATATTTGCAAGTAGTGCGGACATAAGAATAACAGGGATATTTGATGCATAAATCAATCTTATAGGATATCTTCCTCGTGCACCTCTTACATTGCCATGTGCCAACGGCAGTTCTATTCTTGCAGACTCAGCATAGACGACAATGAAGAAAATCACTAAAGTCCCAATTAGTGCCACGATGGAGTTTGGATGGTCAATAAATATAGTTTGGTATCCTCCACCCACAATATCCCCAAGTGACATGTGTGTTGCTAGATAATAAGTACCAGGAATTACGCCCGCTGGTGGGTTAGAAAGACTTAATGCGCCGCCTCCAACAGGTAGCCAATTAAACAATCCCGTAAATAGTGATTGTGAAACACCCGCAGCAATAAACAAGGATATGCCTGAGCCAATGCCCCACTTGGAGATTAGTTCATCCATAAAAAATACCAGTAATGCGCCCATAAATATCTGAGAAATAATAATGGCGTTGGCTCCAGTACCACCAACCATATTCGTCAATGTACTACTGGGGCTGAGATATCCATACACCTGGGGGATTGCCTCCACCAGAATCATAACGATAACCAGAACCTTCTGCGTACCCTGATAGATGGCTTTGTCCTCTTTCTTTTTTAGATCGAGATTTATAATCTTTGCACCAACAAACAATTGCAAAATAATGGATGCAGTAACAATTGGTCCGATACCCAGGTGCATAATTGATCCAGAAGCACCGGCCATAATGAAACGGTACCCGGCAAATAAGTCAATTACTTGGCCTGATAGACCATAGATCATAATATTGCTTAAGATATAATAAAGAACTAAACAAACAACGGTCCAAAGAATTTTATTCCTAAAGTTAACATGCCCTTCAGGTTTTGAGACAGCAGGCCATCTCTCTACAATCGGTTTTAAAGCGAATAAACGACTCTTTTTTTCCTCAGCCATTTTCAACCCAAATCTACTGTTCTTTTATCGTTTCTAATGTTTTTACTTCTCCGCCTTTTTCTTTAATTTTCTCCACAGCCTTCTGTGATGCTTTTTCAACTTTTATTTTTAAGCTACCGCCTACTTTTCCTCCACCTAATAATTTATCAAAACCCTCTTTGGTGAGATCTATATCCTTTTTGCCAGGGAATTTTTCTTCCAATTGACCAACATTTATTATTTTATCATCTTTTATAACACTTTGTGGTCTTTTGAAACCATGTACTCCAAAATGATCAGGCATGTACTTGAGCATGTGCATATATTTATGTTTGTGTAAACCTGCATTTCCTCTGCCGCCTCGCAAGCCAGCACCTCTGCCACCCTTTATACCTCTGCCACAGGTCCTGGATCCTCTGAATTTCTTAGTTTTTTGCTTTGCCACTTCAATCACTTTCCTGATTTTTATTTAATTATAAACTGAAAGCCAGATAAAGTACCCTATTATTATATTTTCGGATGATTCCAGAGGGTATTCTTTCTACAATCAATCTTTCGTTTTGATATCCTATCATTGTTTTACAGTTTTTAAAACCAACTTTTTTTTCAACTACTATTTTACGGCAATTCTCAGCATTGTTACGTCATAGTTCATAACTTTTTTTTCATGAAAATCATACGTCCACTTTATAGGAAAAACATAATCTTTTGAACAGTCAATCTTGCCACCCAATGAAGAAACCATTTTTTCGATAAAAGGTACTGTTTTTGCCAGATGAATAGAATATAGCACGTTGGCAACTTCAAACCCTTTTTCAATGAACTTTCTATCTGCTTTTTTGTTGCTCTTTTGTGCACCAAATGGAGGATTCATAATAACCGTATCGCATTTGATTTTGGCATCCTTTACATCTTGAATTAGAAATGTTATTTCCAAATTGTTTTTTTTTGCGTAATTTCTTGCAGTCTCGATACAACTCTTGTCAACGTCTATACCAACAACTTTTTTTGCTCCAGTTAAAGCCGCACCAACTGAAAATATTCCCGTTCCACAACCCAAATCTAGAACTATTTTATTTCCAATATCTCCAAATTGATGTGCAATAAAAACAATGTCCGCAGCAATATCGGCTGGAGTTAGATACTGCTCCAAACCAGGAGATGGTTTATCAAAAGACGGTACCTTCTGTAGCAATATTTCTAATTCCTTTTTTTTCACAGTTTCGTATCATCGCCAGGTAAATAATTCTTATCTAAAAATGCTGCAATATTCTATGACCCACAAATTTTATTTGCCTGAAGCAGTTCTGGTGACATTCTTGGGCTCGTAGATCAGCGGAAGATCGCCCCCTTGGCATGGGGGAGGCCTCGGGTTCAAATCCCGACGAGTCCATTATCATATGTAGCCAATATTTTTTATGAATTAATTAAGATAAATATTTTTATATACAAAAACCTTAAATATGTAAACTCCTGTTTTAGTACTAAAAGGAACAGATAACATGATGCGAACAAAAGTAGTAAACGATTCCACTGATCTGGTATCCCTAGTAAGGGCATTTGATACAAAAACAAAAAAAGAGGTATTTAATGAACTTTTAACAGATTGGAAACCACTTAGTGAAATAAAAGAAAAATATGGAAATGATGGAGAAGACGCCCTTGATATTTTTGATAGGATGAAACTAGTAGAGACCAAATGGACTACGCCAGATGAAGGAATTGAGGGCAAACCTCAAAAAAAGTACCGATCATATTATTCCTCATTCAATATCAATATATCCTGCCCTATAAATGAGATAAGCGAGATTTTTACAGTGGCCTCTTTAAATCAAAAAGAGTTTTCAAGACTTGAAAACAAGATATTTGATTTCGTGGGCGAAGATGGAAAATTCGGTAACATGGTTGCAGAAAATTTCGATCTATCAAATCTTGCCTTAAAAGGTTTGGTTAAGCGATCAAGTAAATTTTGTTTTAAAGGTCTTAAATTAAGCCGAAAAGATTAATCGGCTTTATATTAATTTTTTAAAATGAATATCGTTTTAAGGTAAATTGCTATTCTAGCTTTCAAATGGACTATACGATAATATTGCAAGCTCTTTGGCTAATTCTTCCTGCGTATATTGCTAATGCAAGTGCTGTATTAGTTGGCGGTGGGAAACCTGTTGATTTTGGTAAGAATTGGCGAGACGGCAAAAGAATTCTAGGTGACGGAAAAACTTGGCGCGGTTTGTTTGCCGGTGCTTTTGTTGGGATGACTTGTGGCTTTGGTTTGGCTGTTGTTGCTAAATACGCTGCAATGAGTGATTTTGCTTTTCTTGGTTTGAGTGATTTTGAAGGTTTTCCTTTGATGATTCTTATTATTTTTTCTCTTTGTTTTGGTGCCCTGCTTGGAGATATGGTAAAAAGTTTCTTTAAAAGAAGGATTGGTAAAGATAGAGGACAAGATTGGATCCCATTTGATCAACTAGATTTTGTAATAGGTGCTCTGATTTTGTGTCTTTTTGTTAGCTGGATATTACAACTTTCAGGTCTTGCATCTGGAAACTGGTTTTTTAAAAGTCTCTCCATATGGCATATATTAGTTATCGTGATAGTAACGCCATTTTTCCATATTTTTGCTAATTTCGTTAATAGGCGAATAAAATCACGTTCAAATAAGGCCTAGAGATAAAACTATTTAGTCGATGTTTATTTCTTTATATTGTAAAAACGGTGATAAAATGGGAGAGAATCCATCAGGAGAATCTCCTGACACAAAAGTTGAAAATGCTAAAGAAACAGAGTCAATGAATGAAGAGTTGAAGCAGTGGATAAAGGAAGCTGAGCAGGATATCGGAATAACTGAAAAGGTCGAGGATTCTCTTGAAAAGGATATAAAAAAACCCGAGGGTAAATGTGAAGTATGCGGTGAGAAGAACGCACGATCCGTATGCATAAAATGCGGAAAATCGGTTTGTGCTTCTTGTTATTTTAAGCTCATTGGTGTTTGTAAAAAATGCATCCCAAAGGAAGTTGTAGATAAATGGGAGGCAAAACATCCTGATTGGGAGAAGGTTCTTGGCGTTGAATGGGTAGATTAACATTCTCATTTTATCTAAAATTGTAGCAAATGATGCATGGGAAGGGATTTGAACACCAAAATACCGGTAAAAATTTTTTCTTCATAAAATTTAAAAGGAAGAAATAGTTTAATATCAAATCATATGTTTAAGAAAAAATACGATAATAACGAAGTAAAATGTCCTAATTGTAAAAAACTCGTTAAGCCAATTATCCAAAATAATAAATTAAAACAAAATTTTTATGGACAAAGATTCACAGGAACCGAGAAGAAATTTTTATTAGTTTGTCCGCATTGTAAAGGAGTTATTAGTTCTCAATAAAATTTTTAGCAATACAGAATTAAACCGTGCAATAAAAAAAGTGCAGGGGAAGGAATTTGAACACTATTTTTCATTAAAAATCAAAATTTTCATCTCTTATATTCAAAATTAAAAAATAACAAAGATATTTTAGGCTTTGTTGATATACCCCTTTTTCATCCAATCGTTGGAGTTAGAAAAAATGATATCAAAAACAGCTATGTGTCCAGGTTGTAAAACTCATGTTACAATTCAGGGTAATCCTGGCGAAAAAATTTTAGTTACTTGTCCTAAATGTAACCTGAAAGGTTATTTTACCATTCCTGGGGTTAAAACAGAATCTGGTCCCGTTAGTATTGAAATTTGTGGTCTTACTAAGACATATAAGGATGTTAAAGCAGTTGAAAATTTATCTTTTAATGTTTGCAAGGGTGAGGTTTTTGGATTTCTTGGCCCCAATGGTGCGGGTAAGACGACTACGATTAAGGCCATGCTTGGTTTAATCCATGTAACCAGTGGTGATATTAAGATTAATGGTTTTGATATGAAAAAAAACGGTATTGATGTAAAGAGAAATATCGGTTATCTCCCTGAGCGGGTTTCTTTTTATGACAATCTTACCCCGGTTCAGACGCTTAATTTCTTTTGCGAGTTAAAGGGCGTAGATAAATCTGTTGTTCCTTCCTTAATCAAAGAAGTTGGTTTGGAGGAAGCAATGAATAGGAAGGTTGGAACTTTTTCAAAAGGCATGGTTCAGCTTTTGGGTATTGCACAAGCATTAATTGGAAATCCTTCCATTTATATCCTTGATGAACCAACAGTTGGTTTGGATGCTAGGTGGGTCAGAATTGTTCGTGAAAAGATCAAGATGTTGAATGAGCGGGGCGCTACAGTGATTTTTTCATCTCATATCTTAAGTGAGGTTGAGGCCCTTTGTGATAGAGTGGCAATTATCAATAGGGGTAAACTTATTGCCGAGGATACAGTTGCTAATTTGAATAAGTATCTGCACATCAAACCACGTATTGAGATTTCCATAGAAGGGCTCGATGGAAAAGTGCCGAAGGTTTTAGAGAATCTTGATGGTGTTGAGACTGCTGATGCAAAAGGTGATACTCTATTTGTGACTTGTGAATCACATGTTCGAAGTCATGTTATAGCAGCTCTTGAAGAAGCAGGTTTTAAAGTTGCAAATATTAAAACTATTGAGCCTTCTCTTGAGGATGCTTTTGTTAAGCTGATCGAAGGTGATACTTGATGGAGAAGTTAAATCCAAAGGCCATTTATACGATTGCAAAGAAAGAATTTTTAGACAACATTAGAAATAAATGGGTAATTTTGCTAACATTTCTCTTTGTAATATTAATAGTTGTTTTTTCTTATGTTGCAGGTGGACAATCAGGCGGTGGAAAAACATTTGGAAACATGCAAAATACAGTAATTGGACTAGTTAGTATTTCCTCGATTCTAATTCCACTAATTGCGATTATACTTGGTTTCTCGACAATATCTGGCGAGGCAGAAAGTGGAGCATTATATGTTGTTTTATCATATCCTGTTAGACGTTTAGAAGTGCTACTCGGAAAACTTCTTGGACTTGGTTCAGTAATTATTGTCTCAACTTTTCTTGGATTTGGTCTTGGTGGGATAGTCATAGCAGCAACAGTAGGAACAGAAGCATGGGCAGGCTATATCGCATTTATATTGCTGAGTATATTTCTGGGGTTCATATATCTGAGTTTATCAATTTGTATTTCTGCCTACTGTAAAAGACGTATTACATCTATTGGTGGAGGACTTTTAGTATTCTTCTGGAATATGATTTATGGAACCATACTTATGGCTATCTTATTTGCTACCGGTAGTAATATTGGTAACCTTATGAAGGGGAATATACCTGAATGGTTTTATAATTCTGTAATCTTTAGCCCAAGTGATTTACACCAAACAGCAGTTCAAAGAGCCTTCGGAATATCAACAATTGAAGCTATGAGAATCAAAGTCACAATACCTGAATTTTTAAGTATGAGTACTTTACTGGTAGTTCATATAATATGGTTCGTAGTACCTTTGATTTTAGCTTACTTCTTTTTCAAAAGAAGAGATATTTAATTTGAAGAAAAGAGAGTTTTAGAAGATTACTCAAGATAAAAATAGTTTTTACTTAGCTTTTTGTCGTTCTCTTTTTATTCGTTTCCCTTCCTGGTATAACGACCACATAGCTCTTACAGTTCTCCAGGATGATGGGTAGATTGGTACTCCTACTGCCTTTAGATCTAAAACCAAATCCTCGAAATCTTTTCCTCCGATCCATGTTCCCAAGATAGGTTTTTTGTATTCTTGGTGAAGTTTCTGCTGATGAACCATCTTGAGAATCGCACCAGTATACTCCTGAGGTCTTGCATATCCAGCATGCACCGATGCGACGATGATACCATCGATGTTAGGGTCTTGAAGTAATGCAAGTGTTGCTGACCAATACCTGAAGAATCCTGCATCTCCTGCAAGATCAACTGGGTTGTTTGGTTTTACTAAAGGCGGAAGTATTTTTTCGATTTTTTTGTACGTTTTTTCAGATAGTTTTGGTACGACGAGGCCATTTTCTTCGCAGGCATCACTCAGCAGAATCCCTACCCCTCCACCATTTGTGACGATGCCTATACGATTTCCCTGTGCCGGGGGTTGTCCTGCAAGTGCACGGGCCATATCAAAGAGTTCTACCACATCGCGACATCTTATTCCGCCTGCTTGTTTTATTGCGGCACCATGGATTTCATCACTGCCTGCCATGGATCCTGTGTGTGACGCGGTTGCTCTTGCGCCAGCCTTGCTTTTTCCTGCTTTTACAACAAGTACTGGTTTATTGCAGGCTTTTATACTGTTCATAAAGGCTCTTCCGTTTTTTATTCCCTCAATATACAAGCCGATAACTTTTGTATTGGGATCTTTACTTAATAAGTCAATTAAGTCATCATCGTCAATATCAAGCTTGTTTCCCGTACCTATGATCTTTGAAAGTCCAACAAATTCATTATTTGCAAGATAAATCATACCTATTCCTAGGGCACCACTCTGACTAATTAGTGCAAGATTTCCCTTTAGTGGCACACCAAAAACAAAAGAGCAGTCAAGATTGTCTGAGGCATTTTTGTATCCCATGGTGTTTGGACCAAGGATTCGTATGCCGGTTCCCTTCACGAGTTTTTTTATCTCTTCTTCCCCTTCGTGGTTTCCTATTTCGCTAAAACCTGATGTGATGATTATGATGTATTTTACTTTCTTTGCAACACAATCCTTTACAATTTGTGCAACGATGGGTGAGGGTACAGAAATAAGCACAAGATCAATTGGACCAGGGATATCGGTCAATTTCTTGTAACATTTGAGACCCAGAATTTCGTCTTCATCTGGATTAACTGGATAGAGTTTGCACTGGTAATCCGAGATGAGAATATTTTTAAGTGCCGCATGGCCAATTTTTGTAGGATTTTTTGAAGCACCAACAACAGCGATGCTGCTTGGTTTGAAGAAAGTTTCAAGTGATTGTTTCATGCCTTTATCCTCTTAAACAGATATTCCAAGACATTGTATTTATATGTAGTGTTTCATGATTTCGATAACTTCTGTGCTGTTCTTTGCCTTTCTATATTCCTCTAATGGTTCCCTATTCAACTCTAAAAAATGAGGTCCCCAGTTGTAGATTTTTAAAATTTCATGCGCTTGTTCTGTCTCTCCAATAATGTAAAGAGATGCAGCAAAAGCCTCTAGCGTGGTTAATTTAAATGGCTTGCCATAGTTGACCGGGTTAACCGCCACCACAAACGGCAACGCTCTAGATATGTACGATTTGCTAAACTCTTGGAAACGCTCCTCTGCATTTTCCCATGAGCAGTCTACGGCTAGAATTCCAACTTCTTCAGCTATCGGCAAATCTTCCCTGGATAGGCTCTTTTCAGCAAAAGGACTGAGAAGAATCGCATGTTTTGGAATCTTTTTTAGGTTTTTTTCAAGCTTTGCAAAACCAAATCTATGTAGTTTCTTTGCACTGCATTTTTTCGGATCATCCTCGTTCATATGATAAACATAAAGTCTGATTTTTTTGTTCATTTTTCACCTATCTTAATGTCAAGAACATAGTGACTAACACCAGGCGCATATGATTTTATACATTTATAATTCAGAAGGTCAACTTTTCTCTTATATTTTTCAGATGCTTCTTGTAAATTTTTAAAAGGTCTATCAGGAAATAGTTTGTTTGGGCATACCTCATGGTAATGAATAATCCCTTCTTTGTTTTTCAAACAATTTATGGCGGTTGGTAAAAACTTGTGAGTATCATCTATGTAGCCCATTACAATTCTATCAGCGATATTTTTTGGTGTTGTTTCTTTGTTATCACCCAATAAAGGCTCAACTATGGAAGTTACATTATTCAACACAATATTTTCACATAAATAGTCATAGGCAATAGGATTTATTTCACAGGCAAAAATCTTTTTTGGTTTGCTGTATACAGCCATTGGTAAAGTAAAATAGCCAATCCCTGCAAAGAGATCAACGACCGTTTCATTTTTATTTGAAATCTTTGCCATGCGTAAACGTTCATCCATGTTTCCAGATGAAAACATTATTTTCTGCGGGTCTAGTTTGTATCTTATTCCGTTTTCTATGTGAACTGTTTCAGTTTCCTTTGATCCATAGATTATTTTCACATTTGGTTCACGATATACACCAGATATTCCACTTATGTCACGTAGCGCTGTTTTACATTTTAAAATCTCAGCATATTTTTCACCTATCGTCTTTTCATATCTGCTAAGTTCTGCTGATAATTTTATTGTTACTACATCCCCAATTTTTTCCCATTTATTTGGAATTTTACTAATTAGTTCTAATGGCATTTCATTTGATAGCAGTTTTTTCATATCATCAAATGGTGTCTCAATCATGATTCATTGGCTTAACGAATATGACTATAAAATTACATCCTTTGAAATCACAAGCCTTTTTAAATAAAATAATTTCAACTTAATTCAAGATAAATTCTATATTCATAAGCTGGTAGTTCATCTTCTGTAAGAACTAATGGAGGATTGCCCCCTAAAACTTCCCAAAAGTTGAACCAATATTTATTTGATATCTCATCATCTTTATAGTAAAAAATAAAATCATCTGCATTTGAATAATTTGCTGTAGATGCAAAAATAGGAATTTCAGATATCACAAAGCATTCATTATTTTTAACATATTCTACTTTAGTAATGCTTTTTATTTCTTTATCGGATGTTAAATTGATAAAAAATACATAATACGCCTCATCATTTCCAAAACTTTCTACCAACTCTGAGCCGTTGTAAAAATCTGACTGTACTCTAAAAAAACCATAAATTTCACTTCCGTAAGGTACATTAAATACGTAATTTATTACTTTAGAATAATAAGAAAAATCACCATAATCCACTTCATAACTACAGTCTTTTTTAACAGATGGTATGGAAAGTGTTATAATTTCTGAAGAGGCGTTGAAAGTAACTTTAATTTTTTTATCTTCAGATATTTCTGGAGAAGAAAAAGGAATTTCAAGTGTTGGATCCCCAAGTAGTATATAATACGCATCATAATCTTTTAATTTCTTTCCTTCTAACTCTGTATCTAATCCTATATCTAATAAATTCTGAGCGTATCTTCTGCTTTGTGACATCTCAAACACTGCCGCCTTGTTTTTAGTAAGTCTCATTATTTGACCGATGTCTTGTCGTACTCCAAGAAGATCTTCTAAAAATGCCTTGAAACTTATTTCGCTGGATTCAGGAGTAACAGCACCTATATATGCTAAAGCGCCTCTTCGTAAAATATTAGCACAAAAAAAATCCTTCTTTAGATTTTGCTCGTTAAAATCACATGTGGAACATGCCTTAGCAAAAAATATAGGAGAGTTAAACCAAATTTTTTGAGACATCAACTCAATTGAATTTATACCTCTCATTAATCCCCCAGAATAACCATGACCCTCATACGCTATGACACATTTGTCTTCTAAAACTGATAAATTTATACTTGTGGCATTTGTTATATCACTTACATCACTATATCCTAAATAACCTGCAGCGTGTATTAATTCACTAATAAGAAACATGCCGCATGTATTACTGGATATTACTGCGAACTCGTCAGACTGCGGGAGTTCATTATAAAACAAATCTCTCGCTAAGTAGCTAGAGATATCTGAAATTGTGATACCAAATATTCTGCCAACTGCAAGCTCTTGGAAGAAATCGTCATCTAAATTTCCATATAGATGATTATCCACCTCTTCTATTCCCCAAGCCTCTAGCATTTCCTGAGGAACATCTTGTGACATTTGTATTTCATTAGGATTAGCAATGATTGTTAGATATCTAGGGTTCATCTCTAAATTTATAATTTGATTTTTAAGATATTGATTAACACTTACACAGTCATTTGATGGTACGGTAATTATTAATTCATGTTTAGCTGCTGCTAGAATTGGTGCTGCAAGTGAAGTTTTATAATATAGACTGAAAATAGGGTTACTGGTCTTTTCTGGCGTAAATTTTTCTGTTATAGCTTTTTCTTTTTCAACATCATCAGGATTAACAATTAGTATTTTATCGGTTTCAGTTAATCCTACGTATAATTCCCTGAGTTCTTGAAGAGTATAAGTTGTAAAGTTTTTTGCATTACTGTTAACATAATTAACAATAGGCGAATCCAGATCGCCTATCATAAAAACTTGTTTTTCATTTATCAACTCTTTGTATTCATTTAAGTTGTTTGAATTAACAAACAGAAGAGGTGCGTTACAATAAGATGCAAATGTTGAAGCAAGCAAACCAGTGTCATAATCGTCGTAATCTACTAAGACGATATTTTTGGTTAGATTCCAGTATGAAATAATATCACTCGAATCTAACGTAACAATTTCAGGTGAACTATCAAGATTCAAAAGTATATTGGATAACTCCTCTGGTATGTTTCCTACAGTTATTACTTTTTTACCAGAGTATTGTTGCATGAAGTTGATAATGGAATCAGCATCAAAGCTGGGAACATTATTTTGTCGATAATTAAGAATGATATTTATTTCTTCTCCTGGTGCCCATATTTCGACTCCATTTTCTATTTCCATGCCTGTAAAATTAAATATGCCATTAAAGAATTGAAAAGGATATTCCTGTATCCATCCGTTATAAATAACATGAAAACCGTCTATCGGAATACTTGATAAATCAATGGTTTGCTGCTCATAATTTTTTATTTTTAGAGTGAGAGTAAAACTTTCTCCATATTCTACTAAATTATTAGAGACACTTATTTCAGTTATATTTCCATCAATAACCTGGCCATGATAATAATCCCATATTTCATAAGTTGAATTTGCAAGATATGTTATATCAACTGGCATTTGTTCATTTGTCTCATAATGGTAAATTAATAACGGATATTCTTTTACTGTTAAGTTAGAATTTGTCCAAATGGACAAAGGTATTAAAGAAAGAACATCTCTCCAATTTTCATCAGAAATTAGAAAAACCATTTTATCTTCATATTTTGTCATATCTTTTAGATTACTGTGTAAAATTTGCTCTTTTTCCTCATGGCCCCCAGGTACGTCTTGTGGATGATTTTCGACACACCCACTAAAAGTAATGGTTAATAACATTAACATTAATCCAATGATTGCTAATTTTTTCCTCATCCTCTTTCCTCAAATTTTTAATGTATGTAATCTTTTGTGAAATATAATACTTTCAGCGATGTCATCAACAAGCTTTTTGAAAGAAATTTTTTCATCTAATCAAATGGTGTTTCAATCATGGACAATTGGTTTAATGTGTTAAACCTATAAAACTTCATTTCTTAGACTTCTCTGTTTTTATATGCGAAGGTTAGAATTAACAGAACATTGTTCTCAGGAAGTGTTTACGGATATATCAGTTATTGTAAATATACCAATTCGTTTTGTTAAATCAGGTTGAGGAGTTATCGTCATGGGAAGTAACTGGTCGTAAACTGATTGAGGAACCAAATAAATCAATCTTGTATATGTATATGCATTTGATGGATAAAACCAATAACCTTGCCAATAATGAATCATTTCCTCTGCTTCTTCATTTGTCAAACCTTTTTCAATCAAAGAGGACAATAACGGTTTAAGCTTATCGGCATCATAGGATGTATCGTTTGTTAATTGAACTGTGATGCTTTTTTCTTCGTTTGCATCTAATTTATCTATTTGGACAAATGTGATACCATAGTGATTGTATTCGAATACCGAATCGGTTAAATAACCACCATATATGAAGTAAATATTAGAAATAGTATATTCTGCAATATTTTTAACATAGAATGTCGCATTCGTTTTATTAACTGTAATATTTGCTATTATATTTGGAGAACAGTTTATCTCTCCCTCATAAAAAAGATAAGGATATTTTGTCCCATTTGGTACAATAATGGAATTATTTTCCACAGCAATATTCCATAAAATCTGATTATTTTCCGTAGTTGCATTGGGGATTACCGTAACGTTTCTTATGGAGTTCACTTCAACAGTAATGTTTGTTATATTTTCTAACGAATGGAAAAAAATCACAGGTTTGTCAACAAAGAATGTTTCCAAAGGTTGTGTTGATACTGATGTTTGATTACAATCATATACTTTTAAAAATACTCCCCACTCGTGTACCTCAAATTTTTCTTCCTTTAATTTTTCTGATGGGGTTTTTTCGTTACATCCGCTCAGTAAAACAACTGATAAAACCACCATCATTCCAACAGCTATGAGTTGTTTATTCATTTCTATCTCCTCACAATTTCATAATATCCGCATCTTTATAAAATCTTATCCATGTGCAGATAAAATTAATAGTTTCAGCGACGTCATCAACAACTCTATTTATCCATGCTCATATACCGTTTTTAAATGAACCTATTTCCATATAAACCACGTAAAAACCAAACAGCGATAATGCAGACCATCAAAAATACACTTACCGAAGGTGGGAACATGGTCTTTGAATCAGGAACTGGTTCAGGAAAGACCGTATGTGTACTTACTTCTACTCTTGAATATGCCTTGGAAAACAATAAAAAAATAATCTACACGACACGTACGAATGCCCAGCAGAGGCAAGTGATAACTGAGCTGAGAGAAATTAGGAAAAAAGCAAACGACTCTAAAAAAATTTTTGGAATTGGCATACAGGGCAGAGCCAACATGTGCGTTCTCGCCCGTAACAATCCTGAATTTGCAAAAGGTACATCTGAGGAACTTTCAAAATTTTGCTCTTATGAAAAGAAGAAAGCCCGTGCAAATAAAGGAAAAGATAAAGGTTGCGTTTATTATAGAAATTTTATTTCTAATAAGGAAAAGGTCGAGATACTTGTAGATTGGACAAAAACAAATATTCCGACCGCGGAAGAGTTCATAGAGTATTGTGAAAAAAAGAAAATATGCCCCTATGAAATAAACAAACTTTTGGTTCGTGAGGCACAGCTTATTGTTGTTCCATATGTCTATGTTTTTGATCCGCTGATTCGAAATATGCTATTTGATTGGCTGGCTGTTGCTGAAAAGGATATGATTTTAATTGTTGATGAGGCACACAACCTACCTGATTATCTCAGAGAATCGTTTTCATCGCAGTTGAGTACATGGATGCTCAATAGTTGTGTATATGAAGCAGAGAAGTATGGTAATCCATCTTTACTTTTTGGCAAGCTTACTGTATCGGATTTTTGTAAAACATTGATCAATATTGTAGACGATATTAGAGACACCTACGTCTATGGTATTTTAGAAAACGGTGCTCGAAAAATACCTGTCGAATACAATGATGCGTTTATTCCTTCTCATGAATTTGAGACAGAGATTTTGTCGCGACTTGGTATCACAAGTAATACATTACAGGATATTGTCGCTGATTTGATAGCCTATGGTGAAAAGATTCAAGAGTACCGTCAAAAAGAGGACAAACTGCCGCGATCTTATCTACATAAACTCGGCGTGTTTCTAGAGTTTTGGAATAATCTTGAAATGGATCAATATGCAAAACTGGTTGTTGATGCTGGTGCCGGTAAAAACCCGCGCATAGAAGCGTATTGTCTGGATCCGTCGATTGGAACTGGAATTATAAGAGAGTTTCATTCATCGATTCATATGTCTGGGACGCTGGAGCCTTTGGAAGAGTACCGTGATTCGCTTGGACTATCTATGGATACGGTTTTGGTTTCTTATCCGTCTCCGTTTCCAATCGAAAATAGAAGAGTTCTCTTTGTTGGAGACGTGACCACAAAATATGACGAGATTGCAAAGGATAAAAAAATTGTATCACGAATGAGGCAACATATTGCCGATATTTGTAATACGTTTCCACGAAATACGATAGTGTTCTTCCCTAGTTTTGATGTAATGTCGTCGTTTATAAACGATGGTATTAGAGAAGATGTAAGACGATCTCTCTATGTCGAAGAGCAGGGCATGCCTCAAGCTGAACTAATGGAGATTGTATCTAATTTTAAGGAGTCTAGCCATAAAAAGATAAGTGGCGCAGCATTGTTTTCTGTTATGGGTGGGCGTATTAGCGAGGGTCTGGATTTTCCTGCTGAAGAGCTTGAAATAGCGGTAATCGTTGGTATTCCCTATCCAAAACCTACGGCAAGACAGAGAGGTTTGCAGAGGTATTATGATGTTAAATTTAGAAAAGGTTGGGAGTATACGGTGGAGGCACCTACTGCTAGAAAGCTTTTGCAGTCTATTGGTCGTCTAATTCGTGATGAGACCGATAGAGGAGTGGCAATTATTCTTGATAGGCGTGCACCTAGGTTTAAAAAATATATTAAAGATTTGACAGAGTCGAAAGATCTAATCAAAGATATAGATGGGTTTATGGAAAGATAATGAGGAAATGAAATCAAGGTAATTTTTCTCCCGCGTTGTCATCTGGATATATTGGTATTCTTTCTCGCCTAACTAATCCATCCAATTTTTCATCCAAAAATTATTTGATGTAGTTATTATTAAATCTTAATCTGTCTTAATCCAAAATAAATAATTTAATAACGTCTTTAGCCATCTAAACAATAGGGTAGATAGCATATCAGATGAAGATATTTCACATTTCTTTAACAAGTTGCATTCAAAATCGAAATCTCAATTCGACAAATTAGAACGAGTATCAGATGAAGCTCTTTATGAAACTAATTTTTCTGATTTGTTTAAAAAAAATAAAAATAAATTTGTTTACAAAGATATCAGGGAGAAAATTTATAACCTACGTAGTAAAGCATTTAAGCATTGTAAAGGAAAAATTATAATCCTAGGGCCGAAGCCTGAATCTAAAGAGCTCGGTGCAAAAATTAGAATTTTTCTAAAAGAAGAATTAAATGCTTATATTGAAAGCGAATATGGAGCGGATACTGATATCAGAGCGTGTTTTCCGGAAGACGTGTCAAATAATGTTGATAAGTTTGATTTAAATGATGAATATAACATATTTTGGGATATTGATACTAAATTAATATTTGTAATTTGGTCAAAGGATGCAAGAACAATAGATACAGAATTTGCAGTTGCTGCAAGAAAACCCATTGGTGCAAGAAAATTTATAGTATTTGTTGAAAAAAAACTATGGGATGAAAACTATTTTAATATGCAAAGTGGAGAATTAAAATATTTAAAAGAAACGTTTCATACAGTATATTTCGTTGATTTTAAGAAGAAAAAGCACATAATATTAATAGCAAAAAAAATTTTTAATAAACATCACAAATGGGCTGCAAAACATGATGGCATATGGCCGAATGACCCGTAAAAGGATAATTTTAGTCAAATAATTTTGACTAAAATGGCAAAAGATTAAATAGGATCAAAGATAACATATAATATTGAATAAGAAAAGAAACTAAATTACTTAGTAAAAATTTGATGAATGGGATAGGTTGATAAATTGGAACAAAAAAAGAGATTTGAAAATTATGCTTATTCGCTATCAAAAAAACTTAATGCACTAAATAATAAAAGTAGACTTGCATTGATGGGATTATTATATATTGAAAAAAAGAAAAATTTTAGCGAAATCGCAGATGAAACAAATATGGATTCTAATAATCTAGCATACCATCTTAATATTCTTCTAGACACAGAGTTAATACAAAGAAAAAATGGAGAATATCATTTAACTAGAACGGGTAAAAAATTCTTAAAGGATATTGGATTTATTAATAAGATTCAAAAAATCAAGATAGAAGAAAGGACATTACCATCACTGATAACAAGTGTTAGTACAAACCCACCCTTTTATTATAATCAATACCATCAATTATTACAGTCTCCAATAATATCAGAATATAGAATGCAAGCGTGTTTAGAAATGTATAAAAGGTATGCTCAGGAAGAAGAACCTGTAAGAAGAGAATTGAAATACTTGGTAAGTATATCACAGCAAAATGGATTTAAAGAAGAGAATAAAAAAACAAAACCGTATAAAACCGTAAATATATTCGATAGAGAAGATATGATTATTCAGAGACAAAGGATGCCGATACCTCGGAGTACATATTAGATGCGATGTTAGAATAAGGAGATGAATTGAATGGAAAATGAAATAAAAAAAATGTTTAAAAATAACGCAGATCTTCTTATAAAAAACAAAGATGATTTATTAAAAAACCTTGATGAGTTAATGCGATTATTTTATTCAAAAGAAAACATTTTTACGGATATAGAAAATTTTTTAATTTTTCGTAGCCCGGAAAAGGCTATAATTTTTGACTTGTTAACAATTGATACTAATTCACTTAACTCCTTATTTAAGGAAGCCGAAATCTCTTCAGAAAATGTAAAAGAATTATGGGATATAAGGAAAAAATATGAGCCGTTGATTGATATCATGTGCTATTATAGATATAAAATGGAATGTGGTACAGAAGATAGATGGAATAACTATCTTGCGCGATCTTATTTTGATCCTATACGCAAGTTACCGATGATAGAAATTAATTTGAGTTGTTATAATAAAAAAATTTTTCATACTATAGATGATGGTAGTAGTATCTATAGGCTTGGCAGTACTTTACAGTATATCGTACGAAATGAACTAGAGCGCTTGACAAATTGTAAAGTGCAAATAGATAAAAAATTTTATGAAGAGCTTGAGGGGGAGTTAAATCGAAATATTGAAGAACAGAAAAAACTGAGAGAATTGTTAAAAAAGTAAACAAAAGTTAATGAAGCCTTATATTTGATTAACCGAAAGGAACACATTTTGTTTAGTTTCATTTACTCTCTGATTCATCACTGTCGAAATCACCTTTTAATAGATCGCTAAATTTCCTTACTTCTATTTTATATTCGAATTTCTTAGTTTTCTCTGCTCGAACATTTTTTCCTCCAGCATGAATTAACATCCGTTATCTGAGGGTTTATAAAGAAGTAGCTGTTTTTAAATTGCAGTTGAGGAAGGAAATGAATTCAAATAATAAAAAGGACATTGATGTCAACACGAATATGGATTTATTGTCGGCAATAAAAAATGATTTGACTAGCACAGAAATAAGAAAATTGCTGAGAGATTTTATTATTATTTTAATTTCGTCCATTATTGTAGTATTTATATTCAATCCATATCTGTCAGTAGAAAAAGATACTTTATTTTGGCTTGGAAGTTCAATAGCAATGGCTTTTGGAGCATTACTTGCAATAATATTGGTACTGAGCAGTACTCAATATCAGATTACATCCGAGAACATTAGAAAAGAAATAAAAGCTTTGAATGCGGCTATATCTGGATTTGATTTTACAAAAATAGAAAATTCTCCCATTCAACGCGCTGCAGTAAAAAAATATTGGGAATGTTTAAGTAAAAACAGATTGGAAAAGGAAAATATTTTTTATAAATTACATAGGACAATTCAATCATTAGGGTTGTTAATAAGTTTCGCTCTAATTTCGATAACGATAAATGGAGTAATAGAATCTTTGAATTTTTCTATAAAAAACTCTCTAAGATTGTTTTTTTCAATCTTTTTACTAATATATTCGTTATATTGTATGCAAATTTTAATTAATCGAATTTATGATACCGTAGAATTACAGAAGGAAACGGAAAACTAAAAGCACCTGTAATTTACCGATTTAGCAACAGTAAGTTAAAAGTTTCAAATGAAATTGTAATTTGAGTTAAAAAATCTCGCTATCTTGATAAAATATTCGGTAACCGATTTTTATACTCGTGATTTTTAAAAAGAAAATTTAGAAATTTCTTTAACGACGAACGACATACAGGTAAAGATTCTGGACTATGGAGGCAAAAAAACAATTATCAAAACTTATTCTTGAGGATGGATCTACATTCCTAGGTCACTCTTTTGGTTCTAAAAAAACTGTTGCTGGAGAAGTTGTATTTAATACTGGAATGGTCGGTTATCCAGAGAGTTTGACTGATCCCTCTTACAGAGGACAAATCCTAGTTTTAACATATCCCTTAATTGGAAACTACGGTGTTCCTGGAAACGAACTAGAAGATAATCTTTTGAAATATTTCGAATCGGACAGAATTCAAGTCCAAGGTTTGATAATAACTGATTATTCATACAATTATTCCCACTGGAATGCAAAAAAATCTTTATCAGACTGGATGAAAGAGTACGATATTCCAGGAGTCTATGGTGTAGATACAAGAGAATTAACAAAAAAATTACGAACAAAAGGAACAATGCTTGGAAAAATTGTAAACGGTCATGAAAAAGTCTCGCTTAAAGATCCTAACAAAAGAAATTTAGCAGCAGAAACAAGCATCAAGCAACCAATTGTCTATGAAAAAGGCAAAAAGAAAATCTTACTCGTTGACTGTGGTACAAAAAATAGCATCGTACGAGCATTTCTAAGAAGAAATTTTACTGTTGCGAAAGTCCCATGGGATTTTGATTTCGAACAAGAAAAGGCTGATGGTATAGTTCTCTCAAATGGGCCAGGTGACCCAAAGAAGTGCAAAGAAACAATTAAACATGTTGAGGCGGCTCTATCAAAAAATGTTCCTATTCTTGGCATCTGTCTCGGCTCACAAATTTTAGCACTTGCAGCTGGTGGAAATACCTACAAACTCAAATACGGCCATCGCAGTCAAAATCAACCTTGCGTGGAAGCTGGAACCAATAGATGTTACATCACGCCACAAAATCATGGTTACGCAGTTGACGCAGACACTTTACCGGAAGATTGGCGCGAGTGGTTTTACAACGGAAACGATCAGACAAACGAAGGCATTAAACATATTTCAAAGCCGTTTTTCGGTGCGCAATTTCACCCTGAAGCATCCCCTGGGCCTGATGATACGGAGTTTATATTTGACATGTTTGTGAGAGCGATGAAATGATAGAACGCAAAAAACCAAAGCACAAAAAAATTCTGCTCTTGGGTTCAGGTGCGATACGCATAGGGCAAGCCGGAGAATTTGATTATTCTGGCAGTCAAGCAATCAAGGCACTCAAGGAAGAGGGAATCAAAACAGTACTAGTAAATCCAAATATTGCAACGATTCAAACGTCTGATTATCTTGCTGATAAAGTGTATTTTTTACCGGTTAACGCTTATTTTGTTGAAAAGGTGATTGAAAAAGAAAGACCTGATGGAGTGTTGCTTGGATTTGGTGGACAAACTGCACTTAATGTTGGTTTGGAGTTAGCCGATAAAGGCGTATTTAAGAAGTATAAAGTTGAGGTTCTTGGGACACCCATTGGAACAATTCGAGATACTGAAGATCGAGAACTTTTTGTTAAAAAAATAAAAGAAATCAATCTTAAGGTTCCGACCGGCAAGGCAATTAAAAGTGTCGAAGAGGCAGTTGCTGCGGCAGAGCAAATTGGTTATCCTGTGATGTGCAGAATAGCTTACGCCCTTGGTGGTTTGGGCTCTGGTGTGGCTTTCGATAAAAAACAACTGCTTGAACTTACAAAAAAGGCTTTTTCGTTTACAAATCAAATACTGGTTGAGGAGTATCTTGAGGGATGGAAAGAACTCGAATACGAGGTTGTAAGAGATCGTTTCGATAACTGCATCGTCGTTTGTTCCATGGAAAATGTTGATCCTATGGGGATTCATACTGGCGAAAGTATCGTTGTTGCACCAGTGCAAACATTAAGTGCGTCTGAAAATTTCAAACTGCGGGCTCTTTCTATAAAAGTAATACGACATCTTGGTATCATCGGCGAATGCAACATACAATTTGCTCTTGATCCAAAATCAGAAGATTATCGAATCATAGAGGTGAATGCAAGACTTAGCCGTAGTTCAGCATTAGCCTCAAAAGCAACAGGATATCCCCTGGCTTTTATTGCAGCGAAGCTGAGTTTAGGTTACAGTATGAATGATGTAAAAAACATCATCACGGGCGAAACTTCAGCTTGTTTTGAGCCTGCACTTGACTATGTGGTTGTGAAGTATCCACGTTGGGATTTGCAGAAATTCAGAAGGGTCAGCGTTCGCATCGGTTCAGAAATGAAATCTGTTGGCGAAGTAATGGCTATCGGCAGGAGTTTTGAAGAAGCACTACAAAAAGCAATTCGCATGCTTGATGTTGGAATGACCGGCCTTGCGTGCAATACAATAACGTTTGATGATTTGGAAAAAGAGTTACGAGAGCCGACCGACAAAAGGATGTTTGCAATAATTGAAGCGCTTAAGAAAGGATACTCGATTGATGACATTGCAAAGCTATCCAAGGTAACACCATGGTTCTTGTATAAAATACGAAATATTTTGGAGCTTGAAGGACAATTGAAACGTTATAGTCTTGGCGATATTCCTGTCGATCTTTTAAAAGAGGCAAAACAAAAAGGTTTTTCCGATTTCCAAATCGCACTACTTACAAAAAGTAGTGAACTTGATGTAAGAAAGAAAAGGAAAAAACTACGTATTGTTCCTTACGTTAAACAGATAGACACATTGGCCGCAGAGTATCCTGCAAAAACAAACTACCTGTATCTCACGTATAATGCAAGTGCGGATGATCTTTCCTTTAAAGAAAAAAACCAGGTAGTCGTTTTAGGCGGTGGAGCGTACCGCATCGGTTCTTCTGTAGAGTTTGATTGGTGTTGCGTAACTTCTGTAGCAACGTTACGAAAGTTGAACTATCGCACGATTATGATAAACTGCAATCCTGAAACTGTTAGTACCGACTACGACATCTGTGATAAACTGTATTTTGATGAACTAACCTTTGAAAGAGTTTTAGATATCTATGAAAAGGAAAATCCCTTGGGAATCATAATCTCTATGGGCGGTCAGATTCCAAACAATTTGGCTTTGCCATTGTACGAATCTGGCGTTTCAATTCTAGGTACGTCCCCTCTTGACATTGATACTGCTGAAGACAGACATAAGTTCTCCCAGTTACTCGATAAGTTTAAAGTCGATCAACCAGAATGGAAGGAATTGACAAGTCTTGAGGCAGCAGAGGAGTTTGCAAACAAGGTTGGATACCCGGTACTAATAAGACCTAGTTACGTTTTGAGCGGCGCTGCGATGAGTATTGCCCTCAGTAAGAATGAATTGAGAGATTATCTTAAGAAAGCGTCTGAAGTCAGTAAAAAATATCCTGTTGTGATTAGTAAATTTATAACTGGTGCAAAAGAAATCGAGATTGATGCGGTTGCTCAGCGTGGAAAACTTTTCTGCTATGCGATATCTGAGCACGTGGAAAATGCTGGAGTTCATTCTGGAGATGCAACGATTGTGTTGCCGCCTCAAAGAACCTATTTGGAAACCATGAGACGGGTGAAAACAATTGCAAAGAACGTTGCAGAGTCTTTGAAGATTACAGGTCCCTTCAACATCCAATTTATTGCAAAGGATAACGATGTAAAAGTGATTGAATGCAATCTACGTGCGTCAAGAAGTTTTCCGTTTGTCTCTAAAGTTTTCAAGATAAATTTTGTTGATGTTGCTACAAGAATTATTATGGGTAAGCGTCTTGCTCCAATTGATCGATCATCGTTTGATTTAGATTACGTTGGGGTGAAAGCTCCGCAGTTTTCGTTTACACGACTGAAAGGTTCAGACCCAATTTTAGGTGTGGAGATGGCATCTACTGGTGAGGTTGCTTGTTTGGGTGATGATTTCAATGAAGCGTTTTTGAAGAGTCTTATTTCTGTGGATTTCAAGTTACCGAAGAAAACGATTTTACTTTCTACAGGTCCAGTCGATAGTAAGGCAGATTTCTTAGAAAGTACGAAGATACTAAATAAGATGGGATTTAAGTTTTATGCGACGAAAGGAACTGCCGATTTTATGAAAGCAAATGGGATTGATGCAGAGGTACTTTATTGGCCGCTGGAAGAAAAAGAACCAAACACATTGACATATATTGCTGATGGTAAAGTCGATTTAGTAATTAATATACCAAAAAATATTGAAAAAGAAGAACTTGATAATGACTATCTCATCAGAAGAAAAGCGGTGGATTTCAATATTTCATTAATTACGAATTTGCAACTGGCAAAAAGATTTGTGGAAGCCATATCAAGAACTACACTTGATGATCTAAAAGTTAAGAGTTGGAATGAATACAATTAGTTCTGTTGTAGAAATGAAATCAATGCAAAACATCTTGAAAAGCTTTTAATTCAATCAGTCGGTCTATAAACTTTTGTACCACTCCAATCAATTTATCAAAATCTTCATCCATCAAAACAAAATTTTGAGCAACAAGCTTCAAATTATCTTTTTCGAGTTTGATAAATGGTTTATAATTTTTGATTTCTAACAACTTCTTTCGGATATCTACTGTCAACACATCAGTTGCGAAATTCGGATTTTTTCCTTTTATTTTATACAAAACATCAAATTCAGAATTACCGGTCTTTATGTATCTTGATTGCATTGAATCATTAGAGGTCGTTGATAGTCTAGTTCTGTATTTTATTGTCATATTGTTTTCTAAAATCTTATCAAAAGAAACAAGAAAATAAGTCTGTTCTCCAGTAAAATAAGGTGCGACGGCATATATTTTAACATTAAAATCCTGATAAGGGAAAGTCAAAACAGATGAACCCGAACTGAAATAATTTTCCTTGAGAGTTCCAACTCGTTTCAATGCTTGATTTCGGAGTATAGTATTTACTTTTTTCATTCCCCTATAATATACTATAAAAAAAAACATAGCTACAACAAATAATGCCACTAAGACTACGATAGGTAACATTTTGTAAAATATATCAAATATCATCTAAGGCCACCAACCTTTCATCCTTGCAATATAGATGAAAACCGTTTATATAACTTATACTTTTGGGCGGAAATAAAATCAGCGTAATTTTTCTCCTGTTTAGATTAACATCCGTTATCTAAACTTGAGATAGAAATGTTTCTTAATTGCGTAGAAGGAGGAATTGATACAAATCATGTTACTGGAAAAGATGCAGAAACCGTAAAAAAAATTAAGAAACAATTAAGCAAATATCTATAACTTTTATAACTTCTCACTTCGGTAACAGATTTGGTATCCCATCTTCTATTGGATAGACTACATTGCATTTTTTACAACTAAATGCCCCTGTAATAATCTCTCCTTTATCCTCTTTTTTAACATCTAACTTTAAATCTCCTCTGCAAGTCGGACAACATAAAATATTCAACATATCTTTCTTCATATTTGCCCTCCTCAACCTCAGCGATCCCCAAGATACACTATTCGTTTTTTGCCAAGGTCGGAATCCCATACAAATGCCCAATCTTCGTCAGTACTTCTCTTGATTTCTTCTATGTTTTGCATGTAGTTTTTGACTTGGGAGTCCATGAGATCAGCCTGATGCAACACACACGCTTCAATCGTTTTCGGCATGCGTGGAGAACCCCACTCATATTTACCGTGGTGGCTAAGTATCATGTGACACAGATGATTTTCAAGATCCTGATTAAACTCTTTTCCCTTGCTTTTCAACTCAGCAATCTTTTCGCGTATCCATCTATCTCCAATTACAATATGCCCAATAAAATTCCCTTCTTCAGTTTTATCTATTGCTGCCGTAAACTTGTACTCTTTTAATTTTCCAACGTCATGAAGTATTGCACCTGTTACAACCAAATCCTTGTTTATGCCAGGATACATCTCACAAATGTTTTTACACAGTCTAATTACACCGATGGTGTGCTCAAGGTTCCCACCAACATAGTTATGATGGTGCGTCATTGCGGAAGGCGAATGAGCATACTCCTTTACAAACTTATGATCATCAAAAAACGACGCAAGTAAACTTTTCAGTTGCTCGTTTTCAACAGTTTTTATATCTTTTTTAATCATCTCAAGATATTCTTTTATCTTTGATTCTTCAAGGGATGGTACAAAATCACTTACATCGTACTCATTTGGACTGCATCTACGTAAACCACCTGAGGTCTCATTGACCGATATCTGCATTTTATCCTCGTAAACCTCAACATATCCAGCTCTAATCTGAACTACATCACCCACTTTGAAACTATCAAATAATCTCTTAACTCTATCTTTGTTATCCCCACCCCAAAACTTGACACCAACCTCTCCTGTTTTATCTACTGCTACAAAGTCAAACCATGTACCCTTCTTGTAAGCCCTTGGAGGATTTTTTGATCTAACGGCAAAGAAATCACTCACCGCATCTCCCTCTCGAAGATTTTCGATAAACTGCTCCTTCTTGCGTCTACCAACATCTGCCTCTATCATTGTCTGCTCATCCTGTTTTTTATCGTAATTATAGATATCTGGCATTTTCAATTCTCCCCCAAGATAACGCCAAGTTTTTTTGGTATCCTATCATATTTTTACAGTTTATACACTTTTCCTTCCTTTACAATCCTTGTTTTAATACTAAGTTTCCTAAAAATACCAGGGTATTCTGTGTGAATTGGATAAAGCTCTTTAGGACTTATGCTCTTTATAAGCTCTTTGAGGTCGGTTCCGCTGATATGTCCGGAACAGTGAGACTGGACAAATTTTAAATCAAATAAATTCAACCAATTATGCATCCGCTCGTATGATATTTCCATCTCCTCATTGAAAGGCTCAGACAATGAGTGAATATACACCCCGCCATAAGGCTTCAAATCAATCAAGTTATTGAAATAATAAAAGTTCAGAACAACCATGTATGAGGTAGGATTCTTAGCAATTTCCTCGGCGGTAATAATATTTGGGTAATCTAACCTACATTTTATGTATTGGTCAGTGTAATCTTCATCAATATATGTGCCTGTCAATCTCTTTGGTTTAAGAAGCAATATATTTTCATCTCTGCTGTCTGGCGCTTTTAGTTTTTTATCTTTATGATAATGCTCTAAAAAACACGCGTGTTTGAAGCTTATTACAAGCTTTTTATTGAGGTCTTTTGCGACTTTATAGAAGGTTGTAAACCTATCCACGTCTTTAAAGTTAAAATCAACAATTGAAAGTTTTTTGTAATTCGATATCTCTTCTTTTGATTTCTGGTAGACTTTCTGTTCAGATTCATCTGTTTTCGCAAGTTTTACTCTAGTTCCTTCGGTAATCATCGCAATGGGTTTTGTTTCTTTTGCAGCGTTGATAAAATCGGTTGTCATATCAGCATGAAGTCCGTGCATCCTTAAATCTCCTGTATAGATGACAGGTCCTTCGGACGTGTGTATTATAAAACCGTAGGCGCCTGGCACACTATGATCAACATGAATGGGCTCTATTTCGAGTGAATCGATATGTATTTTTTTACCAGTTCTAAACGTTTTAAATGTTCTTTTTATTGGAGGTTTTTTGTAATCAAATCGATAAAGAGGCCTATGTCTAAAATCAATAACCTCATTTTCTAGGTCTCTCTGACTTTGCTCTGCAACAGCATCTAAAATACTTTTACATGTCTCCCCGCAATAGATTGGTATATCTTTGTGCAGAAATGAAATGTAATTCGCATGATCCGCATGTGCATGGGATAAAATAACTCCTGTGATATCTGGCTTTTCTGCTTTTCGTCCATGATGCTCTAATAAATCTTGCCGGTAGATTCCAGGAATGTCTGGAATTAGCTTCATTGCAAGAAAATCACCTATTCCATTGGCAGTTCTTGGCGTCAAGAATTCTTCGAAGTATTTTCCTCTCCTTTTAAAACTCAACCCAAAATCTAGGAATATCTTTGTACCACGATCTTCAAGGAGAATCTTGTTTCCACCAATCTCCTTTACTCCCCCGTAAAATGTTATTTTTACCACTTATAATTCACCGTTTTCTAATTTTTTTAACAAACAGCATATAAATAAAGTTTATTGAAGAAAAATAAAAAGAGGGACGGGAAGATGGGTGAATCTTATTTATCTTTTTGCTGGGCAAGAAATCGTGCCCGTTGTCCAACTACGAAGAGCTTAGCAATGAAGGTTATCTCTTGAGCTTCTTCCTTACTTGATACTTGCCCTACGATTAACATAATTATCAATTACTACTTTGTAACTTTAATTTAAAAGGATTTGTTGTACAACTGTTATCGATTTGCTATGACGGTTGTTATCCAATTTTGTTCTCTATTGTAATCGAAATTAATAAAACATAGGTATCTATTAAAGAACTGCAAGGGTGTCATCAATATGGTTAAAATAAATATAAATGGCATGCTTGCAAATTACGACAAAAAGAAGCTAACAATAGCTACTGTTTGTTCTCACTCAAGTCTTCAGATTTTTAATGGCGCTAGAAAAGAGGGTTTTAAGACACTAGGAATCTCTGTCGGGGAAGTAAAAAAATTCTATAATGCGTTTCCCCTTGGAAAACCAGATGAATTTTTCATTGTTGATAAATACAAAGACATAGGAAAATACGCCGAAGAACTTCAAGAAAAGAACGTTATTGTCATTCCCCACGGTTCATTTGTCGAATATCTTGGGCCAAAAAATTTTTCAACGTTAAATTTGCCAACATTTGGAAACAGAGCAGTCCTTGATTGGGAATCCGATAGAAGAAAAGAGAAACGGTGGTTGGAAAGCGCCGGTCTTACTATGCCAAAGCAGATAAAAAATCCAAAGAAAATAGACAAACCCGTTATTGTCAAATACCATGGAGCAAAAGGTGGAAAAGGATTTTTCGTCGCAAAAACATATGAAGAGTTTGTTAAAAGAGTTGATAAAAGTAAACCCTATTTTATCCAAGAATTTGTGATGGGAACCCGGTACTATTTGCACTACTTCTATTCCCCTATTCAAAATGAAGGGTATAAGTTAAGCAAAGGCAGTCTTCAACTCCTCTCCATGGACAGAAGAGATGAGACAACCATTGATGAAGTGCAAAGACTTGGCTCGATTGCAGAACTCGAAGAGCTTGGTATCCATCCTACATTCGTTGTAACCGGGAACATCCCGATCGTGATGAGAGAATCGCTCTTGCCACAAGTCTTTAAGATGGGTGAAGCAGTGGTTGAGAAATCCCTTGAACTGTTTGGCGGAGTCCTCGGTCCATTTTGTCTTGAAACCGTTGTAACAGAAGATCTAGAGTTTAGAGTGTTTGAGATATCAGCGCGTATCGTTGCAGGTACCAACCCTTACACCTCTGGTTCTCCATATTCTGAAATGATACAGCCTGATCTTTCCACAGGCCGTCGCATCGCTCAAGAGATAAAATACGCTACAAAACATAATCGTTTAAAAGAGATTTTAACCTGATATGGTGGTTCGTAATTTATGTTGACTATTATTTTGGCGGAATCCGAATTAGAAGTTATGCCTGGTGAACTTGTCAATCATCCCCTGATAGTGTCTTTTGCGCATCAAAGACGAAAACAGCCAGATCGCATCCTGTTGGATTCCAATTACCATCATGTAGCAATGAAAGATCTTTTAGATGGTAGACGGCGTGGACGACCAGATATAACGCATCTATTTCTCCTCACTGCTTTAGAGTCAATCGCCAATAAAAAAGGTCAACTCAAAATTATTATTCACACACGACACGATGATGTCATTTATGTGAATCCAGAGACAAGAATCATGAGGAACTATGATCGTTTTGTTGGCCTGATTGAACAGTTGTTTGAAAAAAAAGTCGTTCGCAGCCAAGAACAAACTCTCCTTGAACTGAAACAAAAAGTACCACTGAACAAAGTAATTGAAGAGTTAAAAGCAGATAAAATAATTTCATTTTCAGAAGAAGGAAAGGCCACCAATCTCAACAAATATCTAAACGACTTGAAAAAACATAAGGAAAAGAATATCGTGTGCATAATTGGAGGATTTCCTTCAGGAAAGTTTAATTGCGATATAGAATCGATTGCTGCTGATATAATTTCTATTTATCCAGAAATGCTTGTTGCATGGGCTGTAGCAAGTGAAATTCTTGTTAATTATGAAATTGCCTATTTGTAGAGTGTTACCATTATTGCTATCTGGGCCCAGAGTCTATTTTCTGCTTCATCAAAAATAACTGATTGCTTCCCATGCGCAACATCTTTTGTCACTTCATATCCATAGTATGCGGGTAAGCAGTGCATAAATATCGCATCAGGTTTTGCCTGGCGCATGATATTTTGGTCTATGGTATATCCCTTGAACTCCCTGATTCTTTGCTCTTTCTGAGTCTCATCTCCCATAGAAACCCAAGTGTCTGTTGCTACTACGTCAGCATCTTTTGTTGCATTTTCCGCTCTGTCAGTAATCTCTACTTTTACTCCGAATTTTTTTGCTTCTTGGATATAATATGATTCAGGCCAGTATTTTTTGGGAGCAGCAATCTTTACGTTCATTCCTGTAATACCACAACCGAGAAGGTACGAGTGTGCCATGTTGTTGTTCCCATCACCCATGTAGACAAAATTAAGTCCTTTGAGCTTCTTTTTATGCTCCTTGATTGTCATAAGATCGGTGATAACCTGACAGGGATGTTCCTTGTCATCCAGCCCACTAATAACAGGTACGGTTGCATATTTTGCTAGCTCCTTCATCGCCTGGTTGCTCTTTGCTCGATACATAATCATATCAACATAACGTGATAGAACGAGTGCGGTATCCTCAATGCTTTCCCCTCTTCCAAGTTGTATATCGTTTGTACTCAAAAATATCGCATGCCCTCCTAGAAGCGTCATGCCTACTTCAAAAGAAACTCTTGTTCGTGTACTAGGTTTTTCAAAAATCATGCCCAAAGTCTTACCATGCAAAAATTCTATCTTCTCTCCTTTCTTAGATTTCCTTTTCAACTTGATCGCTAAATCTATTATTTCTTCAAGATCATCCCTGACATCAAACATGGATAGTAGATCTCGTTTCATAGAACTGTAGAATACAATTTACTTCTTTAAAAGTATCGAATATAGAAAATCTCTTTATCTACAACTTTGATATATGCTGTTGAGTAGATGGGAGTAAATATTGGTGATTTATTTAAAGAAGAAAAGATATCATTCAGTGATTTAAGCAATAGAGTTATTGCTATCGATGCCTATAATGTACTTCATCAGTTTCTTGCCAGTATCAGACAGAGGGATGGAACTCCATTAAAAAACTCAAGGGGCGAAATTACCTCTCATCTATCGGGTCTTTTTCATCGAACAGCTAACCTAGTTGAAGCCAGAATAAAACCTGTTTATGCTTTTGACGGCAAACCTCATCCTTTAAAAGCCAAAACCCTTGAAGAAAGACACAAAAGAAAAGAAATAGCTGAAAAAGAATGGAAAGAAGCATTGGAATCAGGCGATCTTGAAAAAGCAAAAAGTAAAGCACAGCAAACATCACGATTAACAGATGAAATGGTACAGCAGAGTAAACAACTTTTAACAGCACTTGGAATACCATACGTGCAATCACCTTCTGAAGGGGAATCGCAGGCAAGTTACATGGTAAAGAAAGGCGACGCCTATGTCGTAGGATCACAAGACTATGACTGCTTACTTGTCGGCTCACCTAGACTTGTTAGAAATCTCACATCAGCTGATAAACGGAAACTACCCGGTAAAGAAGCCTATGCTAAGATATACCCAAAACTCATAAGATTAGAACCAAACCTTGCATTACTTGGTATAACTCAGAAGCAACTTGTCGATATGGCTATTCTTATCGGTACAGATTTTAATGAGGGTGTGAAAGGCATAGGACCAAAAAAAAGCCTAGATTTGATAAAAAAAACAGGTAACATAGAGAAAGCATTAGAAAGCATAAAACTTATGGACAAACCATCATCTGATACTATACAGCAGATACAGAAAATATTTTTAGAACCCGATGTAACAGATGATTATTCATTAAAATGGTCTGTGCCTGATAAAGAAGCTGTTCTAAGTATACTATGTGATAGACATCAGTTTACAAGAGAAAGAGTAGAACCAATACTTGAAAAATTTTCAATCATCAAAAACATCTCAAAACAAAAAAACCTAATTGATTTCTAAATACGACGTTTTTATTCTTTTCCATCTGGTATAGCGGTCACCGTTAACCTATCTATCTCGGGGTATTTCCCTTTAGCTGATTCTATAATCTTTTTTCTTATTTTATCGAGTTCTTTCACAGGCATCTCAGGTGAAACAATGATGTCTATTTCGCCCTGGACAAAAGGACCGGCCCTACGCAGACGAACAACCTGGACTGATTTAACTCCCTTTACGCCCTCAACAATCTTTCTGATTTCGCCACCCTGCAGCATACAATAACCATCACAGGCATCAACAAGCATATAGCTGGACTCTTTAATCGCAGCAAAACCAATACTAACAATAATACCCGCTATAATAAAACCAACAATAGCATCGGCAACATAGAAACCAAACGAGGAAAGAATTAAAGCAACAACAGTAAGACTGGAGGTAGTCCCATCTTTAACCGTATTAAATGCATCAAGTTTAACAGAACTCATCTTTGATTTCTTCCCACGGATATATTTATAGACCCCTAACGCCAGAGCAACGATAGCAGCAGCCAAAGCTACAAATATCCCAATTAAAGGCAACTGTACTGCAACAGGGTTAATAAACTGATTATAAGAACGGAAAATAACATATGCGGCAAGTACCAACATAACTCCTGCGGCACCTATGGATGCAAGATTCTCCATCTTATAATAACCATAATGAAACTTATGATCGGCGGGCCTCCGGAAAAATCTCAAACCAATCCACACTATAGCAGAAACAAAACCATCACCAATACAATCAATACCATTTGCTACAAGAGCAACACTCTTTGAAATTGTTTCGCCAAATATAATCTGTGTTACACCAAATCCAACGAGAACAACAGCTGTCAAAACAGCAAGCCTATCCGCGTTTTGTACAAAATTGTTAGATTTTTCCATGCGTTCTTTAACTCCGCAGAATTACTTTTTCACCACTTTAAACTTATCAACACCATCAATCAAAGCCAAACGTTCACCATTGTCCCATTTGACCCATATAAGATCCTGTTCTTCGTCTATCTCGACAACTATCCCTTTGTCACCTGCTTTAATTTTCGTCCAAGTATCATCTATAGAAATAAGCTGAATTCTATCGCCCACATTCACAGATTCTTTTTTCCCCAAATTTACCACCTCAATTGATAACGTTATGCGGGTAACGGGATTCGAACCCGTGTGACTAGCTTGGGAAGCTAATATCATAGCCACTAGATCATACCCGCATCAATATGACAAAAAAGTGGAAAGATGGAAAGGATTTTTCCTTTCCTGAATCACACAGCTTCTAATATCTTTTGTACGTACTTGTAGAACTTTTCTACTGTACTGATGTGTACTTGTTCTTCTGGTGAATGCGGGTATTTGATAGTTGGCCCTATGGATATCATGTCCATGCCTGGGAATTTCTCCCCTACGATGCCACACTCGAGCCCAGCGTGTATCGCTTCTACTTTAGGTTCACTACCGTACATATCTTTGAATATTTTCTTGGAAAGTTTTAGTATTTTTGAATCAAGATTTGGCTTCCAACCAGGATAAGGCTCCTCTTCAGTTACTTTTGCCCCAGAAAGTTGTGCAACAGCATGTATTCGATCACGCAAATCCTGCAAAGATGTTTTTATTGAGCTTCTTGTACTGAGATGCAACATTGCTTTATTTTCATTAAAAGAGATTGTCGCAAGATTTGTGGATGTTTCAACCAGATTTGGTATGTCATAGCTCATTTTATCAACGCCATGTGGGAGACCATATAGGAGATCTAGCACCTTAATCTGCGAGTCGCCGGTCAGTGCCGTTTGTACTTTTTCATCATCTTTAACTTCCACTTTAAAGTTAGGATCAATTGGTTTGATTTCTCCATATATATCTTTTTCTTCGGCTTTTAAAGTTGACACAAGCTCATCTTTTTCTGATTTGTCAAATGAAATTTTTGCAAAAGCCTCTCTAGGTATCGCATTGTGTTTGTCTCCTCCTTTGATTTCTGATATGTAGAACTTGTTGTTGCTCTGTGCTTTCCAAAGCATTCTACTTAAAAGTTTTATCGCGTTAGCTCGTTGTTCGTGTATATCTACACCAGAGTGCCCGCCACGTAGTCCCGAGACTTTAACGGTCATACTCTGCATATTTCCATTAACTTTTTGTGTTTTTAAAGGAAGTTCTATATTTGAACCTCCTCCACCAGCGCATCCAACTGTTACTACACCAAAATCTTCGCTGTCAAGGTTAATCATTATTTTACCTGTCAGCATGTTTGGCTCTAATGCAAAGGCGCCAGTAAGTCCCGTTTCCTCATCAATCGTGAATAATGCTTCCAGGGGTCCGTGTTTCAATGTTTTGTCTTCTAGCAGTGAAAGTGCTATTGCAATGCCAATTCCGTTGTCAGCTCCCAGTGTCGTACCACTGGCCGTAAGAATATCACCATTGCGTTTGAGTTCTATGGGGTCTTTCGTAAAATCAAATTTCATGTCGCTGTTTTTCTCGCAAACCATATCCATATGACCTTGTAAAATAACTGTAGGTTTCTTTTCCATGCCATTGCTAGCAGGTTTTAAAATGACAACATTTCCTGTTTTATCTGTCCTGATCTTCAAACCCTGTTTCTTTGCAAAATCAATGATATATTGTCTTATTTTTTCTTCATGTTTTGAGCAGCGTGGTATCTTTCTAATTTCATCAAAATGCTTCCATAATACTTTTGGTTCTAAATTTTCTATGATTGACATATGTTATACCTCCCCATATTGGAAAACTGTAACACGACAACAAATAAAAAAGATTCGCCAAGGAAATTACATGTTATTTCTCGTTAAAATACCCAAAATCTCGTTGAAATAGTTTATATAATCTTTATCTATTCATTGAGAAAGCCGGAGGCGATTTATTTATGGATTGGGGTATGAAAAACCGACTTTCAAAAATAATCAAACCAAAAGATGGACGCACGGTCATGCTTGCTGTTGATCATGGTTATTTTATGGGTCCAACAACCGGACTCGAAGATCTAGGAAAAATGGTTAACCCTCTGTTGCCTTATGCTGATACTCTGATGCTTACAAGAGGGGCATTAAGAAATTACATAGATCCAACAACTGATGTACCAATTGTTTTACGCGTCTCAGGTGGAACAAGTATTATCGGAAAAGAACTTCTTCATGAAGGAACAGTTGTTTCGATCGAAGATGCAATAAGGCTTAATGCTTCAGGAGTTGCATATTCTATTCTTGTTGGTGCAGAGTTTGAACGAGATACCATCTTAGGTATGACTCAGTACATCGATGAGGCAGAACGATACGGAATACCCGTGTTAGCAGTTACTGCTGTTGGAAAAGATATGGTTAGAGATGCACGTTACATGAGTCTTGCATCAAGAATGGCTGCTGAACTTGGTGCGCACGTTGTCAAAACCTATTATGTGAAAGGCTTTGAGCAGGTTATTGAGAGTTGCCCGGTTCCTGTTGTTATTGCTGGTGGTAAGAAGCAACCAGAAAAAGAAGCACTGCAGATGGCCTATGACGCCATGCACGCAGGGGCAATAGGTGTGGATATGGGAAGAAATATCTTTCAGAGCACTAGTCCTGTCGGGATGATTAAAGCAGTTAATGCTATTGTACATAAGAAGGCAACACCCAAAGAAGCCTATGATTTGTTTAAATCAAATAAAAAATAATTTTGTTATATTTTTCCAATTCTTGCTTCTCATTACGATACATTTAAATAAAAAATGATATTAACCTCAACAAAAACAACGGAGAAGATAAGATATGATAGAATTGTGGCAAATAATCGTAATAATAATAGCGCTGATATTTGTCGGCATACTATTTTGGTTCTGGAGCTTTTACAACAGAATAATTAGATCTGAGAATCGTATAGACAATGCATGGGCACAAATCGACGTACAACTTAAACGAAGAGCAGACCTCATCCCAAATCTCATGGAAACCGTCAAGGGCTACATGAATCATGAGCGTGGGACCCTTGAAGCTGTCACAAAAGCACGGGCTTCTATAATGAGTGCAAAGACGCCACAAGAAAGCATGGATGCAAACAATATGTTAACCGGGGCATTGAAAACACTTTTTGCTGTTGCAGAAAGTTACCCTGATCTTAAAGCAAGTCAGAACTTCCTGTCTCTTCAAGATGAATTGACACATACTGAAGAGAAAATAGCTTATTCAAGACAACACTTCAATGATTCGGTATTAGTATTTAACAATACTATAGAGACGTTCCCTGGAGTAGTATTTGCTAAAAGAATGGATAAAAAAGAAAAGCAGATGTTGCAAATCCCAGAAGCATCAAGAGAAGTACCGAAAGTATCATTCTAAATTTTTTCTAAGTGTTTGATACCATGGAAAAACAAATGCTGTTAGAGGACCACATACGAAAAAACAAGATAGACACTGTTTTAATCTGTATGTTTATGGTCGCTCTACTTTTCAGCGTAATATTTGCTATAGGCTATGTACTAGATATTGTATTTCTCCTCGATATTCCTCTATTTTTTATCATGGCAATTGGACTGATGATAGCGCTATGCTACATTATGATTACCTACTCTTTTTCCGTTTCAAGTGTTATTGCTGCTGCTGGTGCTAGACCTGCAAATCCACAAAATCGAGATGAGAAACTTTTGATCTATAAAGTGGAAGAAATGTCGCTTGCCGCGGGACTGCCGACACCGAAAGTTTATGTGCAAGATTCAAAGGATATCAATGCCTTTGCAACAGGAAGGAAACCTGATGAAGCCATCATCTGTGCAACCACTGGTGCAATTCAGCAGTTGAACAACGAGGAGCTCGAAGGCGTTATTGGTCATGAAATGAGCCATATCCGAAATCATGATATCCTGGTAATGACAGTGACTGTAGGAATTGTTGGAGCTATTGCACTTCTCGCCGAGATCGCCTTAAGGTCTCTTTTCTGGAGCGGCGGCGGACGAGGAGGAAAAAAAGGAGGTGGTCCTATTCTCATTGTCGTTCTTGTCGTTTCATTTGTTTTTGCAATTCTATTTTCAAGACTTACATATCTAGCTATTTCGCGAAGAAGGGAGTATCTAGCTGATGCAGATGGGGCATATCTTACCCGTAATCCCGAGGGTCTTGCAGCGGCTTTAGAAAAAATAAAGAATGATTTGCCAGATGATCCAAAAGGCTCAAAAACTGTCGCTCCGCTTTACATTGCGAATCCGTATAAGAGAGCTTTACGTAACTCAATTTGGTCAACACATCCACCATTGGATGAAAGAATAAGACGACTTAGATCGATGTAAAAAATATTTTTTTACAAAGAAGATATCGCAATATCCTGAGTTTTATGAACATCAAGCTTCATGGGTATGTCAAGCTGCGCATGGACCATCCACCGCACGGGGCCTTGCCCACCTGTTGTCATTTGGCCAAGTACCGCTCCAATCGTTCCTAATTTTGCTTGGAGTATCTGTTGAATTTGCTGACTTGATGAATGCATTTGGAGAATATCAGATTGTATTTTGATTTCAAAATGATATATTTCGCTTAGATAATCGTTTTCACCATCAAGCGGGACGGTAAAATCATAGATTGTTACGTCTTGGGTTTGCACATGCCCTTTTGAGTCTCGATGAGTTGTTCTCACCTTTCCAAGTAATGAAACAAAGAGTTTTCGTGCTCGCATTGGCTTTCTTAAATTCAAGCCCACTGACCCTGTAATAACATCTCCTGGTTTGTATTGGTATTTATCCAGCGTTACAGTTATTTTATCTGGTCCAAATAAACCCATTTTTATTACCTCTAACTATTTTTTAATACGGTTTTTACAAAATTATCTATATTTTGCTCTCCATCTACAATTTGCCCTTTTTTCATTTTTAACGCTAGGTAATTATCAACTGTTTTAATTCCCATATTTTCTAAATTATTTTTAATAATTTCAATTAAATTTTCTCTTTTATCAATTGGGCTCATACCAGTGTTAAAAATAGCTGCCTTTTTTCCCTTAGCATTTTCAGCTTTATCCATAAAACTTTTAATGAAAGGCGAGGGATTTCCACCCCATGTTGGAGAACCAGCTATTATAAAATCATATTTTTTCATATCGAAATCAGTGTTTTTTATTGGCAATTCCAGTTGTTTCGCTGCTGATTTGCCCGCTGTAAAAAATCCCGGTCTTTTTACATGTTCAATTTCGATTAGATCAACCTCAGCCTTTCCTTCTTTAAATTTTCTCTCTAATATTTGTGCTGCTTTTCTTGTGTTGCCTGTTCTCGAATAATATACGATGCCTATTTTCATGTTAAACCTCAAAATAACAGAATGATAAAATCTATTAAATAAATAACTATAAGCAGGTACTACTATGAGCCAAGAAAAAATGAAAGTTGCAATGTACTACAACAATAATGATGTTCGAATCCAAGAAATGTCGATACCTACAATTAATGAAAATGAACTACTTATAAACGTAAAAGCAAGCGGTATCTGTGGCAGCGACGTTATGGAGTGGTACCGAATTAAGAAGGCACCTCTCGTCCTTGGGCATGAGATTACCGGAGATATTGTTGAAGTTGGTAAAAAAGTTAAAAAATACAAGGTTGGTGACCGTGTTTTTGTCTCCCATCACGTACCATGTGACAAATGTCATTTTTGTCTAGATGATAAACAAACCCTTTGCCACACACTTCATACAACAAACTTTTACCCAGGTGGTTTCGCAGAATACTTGCGAGTACCAGAAATTAACATAAAAAATGGTGTATTCGTTCTACCAAAAGAAGTATCCTATGATGAAGGCGTATTCATAGAACCACTTGCTTGTGTTGTAAGAGGATTAAAAACAGCATGTATGAAACCCGGATTAAATGTTCTTGTAATTGGCAGCGGTATTTCTGGTTTACTTCAAATTAAACTTGCTCGTGCATGGGGTGCAAACCGTATCATAGCAACAGATATTGATGAGTACCGTCTTAAGGCAGCAAAGAAATTTGGTGCAGACTTTGTAATAAATGCTAGAGAAAACGTACCCGAGCAAGTCAAAAAACATAACGATGGAAAATTAGCTGATTTAGTTGTTATCTCAACTGGGGCGACGTCAGCCGTAAGACAAGGATTACAATCTATAGAACCTGGTGGCACTATTCTTTTCTTTGCTCCAACGGAGCCTGGCGTAGAAATACCATTCCCGTTATTTGATCTTTGGAATAAGCAGGTAAAGATGGCATCTACCTACGCGGGAAGCCCGGAAGATATAAACATCGCAATTGATCTTATAAAATCAAAAAAAGTCAAAGTAACTGATATGATATCACATAAATTACCCCTTGCAGATGCAGCAAAAGGCTTCCAACTCGTAGCAAAGGCACAAGACTCTATGAAGGTGATTCTTGAACCATAGGATTTGCCTCTTTCCCCTATCAAAAGTTTATAATTAAGCATTTTATTCTAGTCTTTAATGGGGAAACTAAAAGCCATCTGGGAACTGATGAGACTCGAACACGGAATAATGCTATTCATTGCGATATTAATAGGATCAATTATCTCGCAAAAAACAATCTATGATAACACCAATCTACCATTAATTAGCGTTTTTCTCACATTTTTCACGGCACTATTTTTAGAAGCAAGTACATTTGCACTGAACGACTATTACGATCTAGAGATTGATAGAATAAATAAAAGAACAGATCGTCCACTTGTACGCGGCGACATATCACCAAAAACAGCATTGTATTCTTTTTTCATATTATTTCCACTAGGTCTTGTTTGCTCCTTTTTTGTAAACATCACATGTTTCATAATTGCACTAATTACAGCCCTGCTATCAGTCTTATATGATGCAAAGATGAAGAAAATAAAACTGGTGGGCAACTTTTACATAGCATACATAATGGCTATACCATTTATTTTCGGTGGAGCCGCAGTGTTAGAAAATAATGCATTTTCCTTAGAGAAAATAAACCCAGCAATTTATACTATAGCTCTCATTGCCTTTCTAGCCGGGTCAGGTAGAGAAATAATGAAGGATGTGATGGATTTCGGAGGAGACAAAGTGCAAGGAGTCAAATCATTTCCTAAATATATTGGGCTTCGCTCGTCTAACATTCTTGCAGCCTTGTTTTATATCGCAGCTATTGCGCTCAGCTTTTTACCCTACTCTCTTAGTAATTACGAATTATATTACCGGAACACGTACTATCTTCTCCTTGTTTTTATAACTGATGTCATGCTGTTGACTACATCTTTGCATCTGATTTTGAAAAAACAACCACGTCTGACAATGTATAGAAAATTTACCTTGCTTGCTATCTTTATGGGTCTCGTTGCATTTCTAATAGGAGCATTTATACATCAATAGAAGGTGAAAATCATGATACAAAATGATTTCGTTGGATTGACACTCGTCTATATCTACGTTGCAATCCTGCTTATTATTACTGAAAAAATACTGGATAAATATCCAACTGCGAATAGAAAAATCCTGCATATTATGACGGGCAATATTGCATTTCTTTTACCGATTTTTCAAACAAAAGAGGTCATGGCTTTTCTTGCCGCGGGTCCATTTATCCTATTTACGTTTCTCATGAGTCCATATTCACCTATTAAATCTATAAAAGGTAAGACATCGTCAGCAGGTCATGGAATGGGACTGGTTTATTATGCAATTTCATGGACTATTCTAGCGTACATCTTTTTTGATCATATGGTAGTCATCGCCATAGCCATATTTGCAATGTCTTATGGTGATGGTTTTGCATCACTACTTGGCATGAAGTTTGGCAAGAGAAAATACAAAATTTTTGGTGACCAAAAAAGTTACTTCGGCTCAATTGCCATGTTTATTTTTACTCTCGCAATGATAGTTATTGCATTCCTGTATTACGGGTTGGATATTACATCCTATAAATTGTTAATTATCGCATTTATAGCAATGGCCGCAGCAATCATTGAAGCAGTAACTCCAAGGGGACTTGACAATCTGTCTGTACCTCTATCAATATCGGCCATTTACTGGTTTTTGTTGATATATAAATCGTGAGAATTTTATGCGCCTGATAATAATCGATGGACTGGACGGGGTAGGAAAAGATACGCACGCCCAATTAATTAAAAAAAGATACGAAGAAAAAGGCGAAAGAGTAATTGTCCGCTCGCACCCAGAATCAGACAATTTCTATGGTAAAAAAGCAAAAAAAGCTCTCTTGGGGCAAGGAAAGATCAACAAATTAAGAGCAGCTGTTTTCTATATGCTGGATGTTCTGCGTTCAGTCAAAAAATACTACGGAAAAAAGGATTATGATACACTAATCATGGTACGTTATCTATTGGGGACTGCTTATCTTCCTCCAAAGCTATCTAAAATAGCTTATAGGTTCTTTGCAGGTTTTGTTCCTACATCAAAGTATATGTTTTTTTTAGACGCTTCCCCCGATAAGCTACTAGAGCGCGTAAAAGAGCGAGAAGAAAAGGAGATGTTTGAAACACTTGATGAGTTGGCCAATGTAAGGAAAAAGGCGCTAGCTCTTGCAGAAAATTGGAATATCGTTGATACTGCCCAATCTGTTGAAGACACGTACGCTCATATAGAAAAAATGCTGAATAAACTCGATAAAAAATAACTTTCTAATCCTGTTTTTCTAAGGTCGATAATACTATGGTTGTCTATTTATATAATATTAATATAAAAAGATTTAAATACTTATAAAACCATTATACAATATGGATGGGGGAGTATCGTATTTTTCCTATCTCTCCTCACCACCTCCACGCTCCCTCATCCCTAAAGTTTTAAACACAATGTCTTTTAGATGAGGAACAGTGTCATATCTCCCTATTTCTAAAGGTGAGATCCACTTGTATTTAGAATGTTCCCAATCAATTTTTATTTCATTCTTTTTTCTCATTCTAAACAAAAATGGATATATTGTCCACTCGTACTTTTTTCCCTCGTAATAACCTGTAAAAGTAAAAGTATCACATTTGCGAACAAGGCTAACGTCCTTTTTTTCTATACCAACCTCCTCCTTGATTTCTTTTAGGGCAGTCTCGTATGGTTCCTCATGCTCCTCAACATAACCAGCCACGCCGCCCCACAATCCTTTGTATGTGCTTACCTTATCACTTCTTTTTAAAATTAATAATTTATCATCATTCATCAATAGGCAGGTGACCACTTTTGGCATTCTAGAACCTTTTACATATATAATCTAAAACAGATTCAAAAACTGCCCGACCATCACCCAAATTATTATTCAGACCGGTCTTTGTCCAATCCGGATGTTGGTGTTTATAGAAGGTTCTTTCTGGATGAGGCATCATGCCAAACACATTACCTATATGATTGCATATGCCTGCAATATTGAATATTGCTCCGTTTGGGTTCCACGGATAACCTGCATATTTGCCATCAGGATCAACATACCGAAAAACAATCTGGTCATTTTTTTCTAGTTTCTTAAGATATTCCTCCTGTTTGTTCAATGGGAATAGTAACTTTCCTTCCGCATGCGCACTTGGGATCAGAAGAATATCATTTTTTGGAATTTTTGAGGTAAAAACACATTTACCATTATTTTCATGCTTAAGTAAAGTTGGCCTGCATTCGAATCTATTGGAATCATTTATATTTAAACAAGAGTCAGGAAAAGGAGTGGCAATGGTATCAATACCTGGTAATAACCCCAGTTCTGTCAATACTTGGAAACCGTTGCACACTCCCAAGATAGGGTATTCTTGTTTTACAAACTCTATCAAATCATTTTGTAATTTACTCTTAATTCTAGCGGCAAAAATAGCACCTGCTCTAATGTAATCTCCAGCTGAAAAGCCACCAGGTACCATTAGGCATTGATACTGGAAAATATCTCTTTTTTCGTTTTTATCGCAGTCTATGTTTAAGAGTTGTTTTAGGTGTACAAATTCCGGTGAGGCCCCCAATCTTTTGAATGCATCATAGGATTCCTGTTCGCAGTTTGTTCCTTCTATACGAAGTATTGCTATTTTCACGTCTTTTGTTTTCACTTTTTCACCTAGATACAACGACGTAATAGCATCTCTATTATTTCTTTTTTTCAATTCGCAAATTATATATACATACCTGTAATCACATATAATTACTAATAATTATATGTAGTTAGGTGATAACTATGATAGAAGAAAAAGATGATAAAAAATACACAACCATATCAATACCAATGCCACTTGCAGAAAAAATCAAAAAAAGGATAAAAGGGACAGGATTCACGTCACTCTCCTCGTATGTAACCTACGTACTTAGAGAAGTCATATCTGGAAGCGAAGAAGAAAGCGGCGAGGCTTTTAGTAAAGAAGATGAAGAAAAAGTCAAAGACAGACTTAGAGCCCTAGGCTACTTAGACTGAGGCGAAAAATTATGTCGAAACCACACGGCGGAAAACTCATAGACAGACACATAAAAAAAGCACCATCCGAAATAGCAGATCTACCAAAATTCGAAATAAACACAAATCTAGCAGAAGACATAGAAAACATATCTAAAGGAGTATTTTCACCACTGGAAGGTTTTCTCTGCAAAAATGATCTAGAAAACGTTCTACAAGAAAAAAGACTAGGGGATGATACTCCGTGGACCATCCCAATCCTATTAGACTTCGACAAAAAAGAAATAAAAGACCTAAAGAAAGGAGATTCAATACTACTTACAAACACGGAAACTGGCCTTCTTTCTATACTAAACATCGACGAAATCTACACATTCGATAAAAAAACACTAGCACAATCAGTATACGGCACACAAGACACAAGTCATCCAGGAGTTGCAAATGTACACAACATGAAGCAGCTATTACTTGGTGGAAAAATAACACTTCTTGAAAGTAAAACTAGGGAATTCGACGAATACAACCTCACACCAAAAGAAACACGTTTTCTCTTTAAAGAAAAGGGATGGAAAGAAATCGTTGCATTCCAAACACGAAACCCACCACACATTGGTCATGAATACGTCCAGAAAACAGCATTAACATTCGTAGACGGCATATTCATAAACCCAATTATCGGGAAGAAAAAGAAAGGAGATTTTACAGACAATGTTATACTTGCATCATATGAGACACTAATGAAACACTACTACCTCAAAGAAAGAACAGTCATGTCCATTCTTCGAACATCAATGAAATATGCCGGTCCACGCGAAGCAATACACCACGCGATCATGCGGAAAAACTACGGCTGTACCCATTTTATCGTAGGACGGGATCATGCCGGTGTAGGCAACTACTACGGCCCCTATGATGCACATGCGATATTTCAGGAATTCCCAGATCTAGGCATAACACCTGTTTTCTTCAAATCCTTCTTCAGATGTACAAAATGCGATGCAGTGGTAAACGAAAAAATATGTCCTCATGACGAAAAATATCACATCAACTTTAGCGGAAAAAAAATAAGAGAACTACTCACAAGCGGCCAAATCCCACCAGAGGATATGATGCGAAAAGAAGTATCGGAGACCATCTTAAAATTCGATAAACCATTTGTAGAATAATGGAAGAAATCATGTTGGAAGAACTACAAGGCAAAGGACTTCTGATACATCATTGGGATACTGACGGCATCTGTTCCGCACGACTTCTGCTAGAAAAATTGTCTAATAAAAAAATCGAAAACAGAACACCCATTTTAGGCAACTATTTTCTAACAGACAAGGAGTTCAAGGATTACTCAAAATATGATTTTATCATCATCATAGATATTTCGCTACCTGAAGATAACATCAGAAAGTTAGCAGAAAAATCTAAGGTATTGATATTTGACCATCACCTGGGATCAGAAATAAAAGAAGTTTTTCATCATAATCCAGTTGTAAAAGGAGAAAATCCAGAAGAATATCCGTCAGCAAGCTGGATTATAAATAAATTTCTTGGTAACGATGTGAACTTATTTGCATTGCTTGGTATAGTTGGAGACCACGAACAAAGGATTAAAAACAACAAACAAATCTACAAAATAATAACAGATTTTTGCCAGAAAAATAAGTTAAAATTTGGTGATATGCTAAAAATTGTTTATCTCCTAGATTCCAACTACAAACTGGGTGATAAAAAAACCGTGGAAAAAGCACCCCATCTTCTGCTCGCATGTAACTCTGCTGACGAAATACTAAGAAATGAAAAATGGAACCAAAATCTTGCAATACTCAATGAAGAAATCGAAAAACAAATTGAAAAACCATCGAATGAGATACAAGGAAAAATTCTGAAGAAAATAGACACCAAATACAACATTATTTCAACAGTAACAAGAAAAATTGCTTGGAATACTGGAAAAGATACCATCGTCATAAACACGGGGTTCTTCGATGATAAAGATCAAATCTACGTGAGAAGTAATAAAAATTTAGAACCCCTGATCAAACAAGGCAAATCTCTAGGATATAAATGTGGAGGGAAAAAAGAGGTTTTGGGAGTAATAACACCTAAGGATAAAACCGATTCTTTCTTAGAAGAAATATTAGATTTTCTAAAATAAAGGTGGTATAAAACATGGAAAAGAAAAAAGCTACAAACGTTGTATGGCACGCACATAAAGTAAGCAGGGAAAAAAGAGAATCTTTTTTAAAACAAAAAGGCGTAGTATTGTGGTTTACAGGGCTCTCAGGAAGTGGTAAATCCACTATTGCAAATGAGGTAGCCTACAAGCTACATTCATTGGGGCATCTATCTTATGTTCTTGATGGGGATAATATCCGCCACGGATTAAATAAGGATCTTGGTTTTTCCCCTGAGGACAGAAAAGAAAATATCCGGAGAATATCTGAGGTAGCAAATCTTTTTGCGGATGCAGGTTTAATTACCATAACCGCCTTTATTTCTCCATATAAAATAGATAGGAATTATTGCAGAGAGTTAGTCGGCAAAGGTAGATTTTTAGAGATTTATACAAAAGCATCCATTGAAACCTGCGAAAAAAGGGATACTAAAGGTCTCTACAAAAAGGCAAGAGAAGGCATAATTAAGGATTTTACAGGAATCAACGCCCCCTATGAAGAACCTGAAAAACCAGAGTTAATCCTTGATACTGATAAAGAAACTATCGAAGAAAGCGTAGGAAAAATAATGAAAAAATTGGAAGAACAAGGATATATAAAATAAAGTGATTAACGTGAAACTAGATGAAAAAATAAACTACATTGTATCTGGACTGGAGCGTTCAGGAACATCGATGATGATGCAAATACTAAATGCTGGCGAACTACCTATGGCCTTCGACAGCTCAAGACAACCAGATGAAAACAACCCAAAAGGATATTACGAACTAGAAGGCGGCAAAATAATAAACAAATTGATGAGCGGATCGTTCTCATTTGATAAACATAAGGGGAAGTTCGTAAAGATAACAGCATATGGTCTAAAATACCTCCCACCAGGGAGCTATAAAATCATTTACATGGAGAGAAACATCGAAGAGATACTAGACTCTATGGAAAAAATGGCAGGAATAAAAGATAAAAATCGCGATGAAACACGAAAAAGCTTCGTCAAATTGAATCAGATGATAAAGAATTTTATTGCAAACAGAGATGATGTGAAGTTATTATACGTTAATTATAATGAGATGATATCCAATCCTGAGCACGGTATACGAAGAATAGTTAGTTTTCTTAATTTATCCGATGTTAATTTAGATAAAATGATGCAATCTATTGATAAAAAACTATATCGACAAAGAAGAACAACATAACATAAATATGATTTTTCATATTTTTTCTGATACATTGATATTGAGAAAGTGTAAAATATGCGAATCAAGCTTACATTTGGAAGGAGATTTTAATGAAAGCTGTAATTTTGGCCGCAGGCGAGGGAAAACGATTAAGACCTTTTACAGAAACAATGCCCAAGGTAATGCTTCCCGTTGCAAATAAACCGGTTTTGGAATATGTATTTGATGCAGTTAAAAAAAGTGGGATTGACGAGATAGTTGTTGTCGTTGGATACAAGAAAGAAGTTATTATGGAGTATTTTAAGGACTACAAAGACGTCAAAATCACCTATGTAAATCAGGTGAAGCAACTTGGAACCGCTCATGCTTTGTTACAGGCAAAAAAAAACATAAAGGATTCGTTCATAGTTCTGGCTGGAGACAACATTATTGATCAAAGTAGCATCTTAAAGCTAATGAAAACCCCATCAGACTATGCAATCTTAATCAAAGAGCACCCATATCCATCAAAATATGGTGTCGTTTTTGTTGAAAATAACAATATTCGAAGGATTGTTGAGAAGCCGAAAGAAGATGTCGGCAAGTACATCTCTACCGGCATTTACAAGCTCCCTCGCTCCGTGTTCACTGATATTGAACGATGCACCTCGGAAGGTGTTTATGCGCTTTCGTCCGTCATCCAATCCCTAGTCGACAAAGAAAAACACATCAACACGGTTCTTGCGAAATCATGGATGGATATTGTCTATCCGTGGGATCTAATCCATGTAAATGAAGCCATGATTCAAGGTACATCGGCATCGGCTGGCGGAGTTATAGAAAAGGGAGTTACTTTAAAAGGTGCGGTTTCGGTTGGAAAAGATACCAAGATTTACTCAGGTTCTTACATAGTGGGGCCAGTGCTGATTGGTGAAGGATGTGAGATCGGTCCAAATGCCTGCATCTTTCCGTCCACAACGATTGGAAATAATGTGATGATTCATCCTTTCAGTGAAATTAGAAGTAGCGTAATCATGGATGATGTGTACATAGCATCGAATTCTTTCATTTCCCATTCAGTCGTCGGAAGAGGAAACATAATAGGAAATAATTTTTCTACGATCGCAAGAAAATCGACCATTGAGATAGAAGATGAATTCAAAAAATTGGACATACCAATCGGAGCAATGATTGGAGAAGATTGCGTTATAGAAAATCATGTTGTAACAGAACCTGGGATAATAATAGGGAGAAAATGTAAGATTAATTCATTGAAAAGAATCATAAAGAATGTGTCAAGTGAAAGCAAAGTGATGTAAAGTGTGCGGGATCATTGGTTATATTGGGTTCAGAGATGCAAAGGGCGTACTTATCGAAAGTTTGAAGAAGCTTGACTATCGAGGATACGATTCCGCTGGTGTCGGTATCGTAGACAAAAAATTAAAAGTATTCAAAGAAGTTGGAGAAATTGCAAATTTAGAAAAAAAGATTCCCTTCTTCATCAAAGGCGATATTGGCATTGGGCATTGTTTGCATCCTGAGACTCTTGTTTGTACTACTGATGGTAAGATCTCTAGGATCTCTGATTTAGATGATCAAAAGGTTTTATCTGTAAACTTTGACAGTGCAAAGGTGGAAAATGGGAGAAAACAGAAATTAATGAAGCACAAGTCTCCAGATTATCTTTTCGAAATAAGAACTCCTTTTTCAGAGTTCAAAGCCACAGGGAAACACAAAGTTTTTGTAACTGAGGGGGGAGGAGTAAAAGAGAAAAAAGTAGGTGAACTCACTGGAGATGAACTCATTGCAGTTCCCAGAATAATTACGCATTCCTCCAATACTACTAAACAGTTTCAAGATGTGTTTGTAGAACGACATTATAAGATGAATTCTGAACTAAGAAAAAAGCTGAAAGAGGCAAGGATAAGGAATAATCTAACTAGAGTAGAAGTGGAGAGAAAGACCGGTATCAAGGAAAGTTACCTTGATCGAGTAGAAAATGGAGAAAGAACCTCAATAGAAGGACAGCGATTGAAAAAATTAGAAAATATTTACAATAATTTAGATATAAGACATAGGGCAGAACTTACCTATAGAAATCCGGTTTTATTTCCTTCTGAGTCTACTAAGGAATTGCTTCAAATTATTGGTTATTTCATAGGCGACGGATTTTTCCATTCAAATTGCTGTATACGATTCAAAGATAATAGAAAAGAAATTTTAAAAGAGTATAATGATCTCTTTAAGATCGTATTCAATTTAAAAGGCAATATACATGAAAGTAAAGGTCATTTCGTTTTAGATATAAACAGCAAATATCTTGTAGATTGGTTTAAGAAAAACATCCCAGAGCTTTTCAAAAAAACAGGCGAAGAAGAAATACCAGATTTTGTTTTTCAGGTACCTAAAGAACAAATATCTTCCTTTTTAAGGGGCATATATGATGCAGAAGGATTTGTAGCTTTAAAAGCGAGACAAGTTTGCATCGCTATGACAAACGAAATTTTGATTAAAAAAATACAGTTTTTGCTTCTAAAATTTGGAATACTGGCATCATTCTATCATGAGAAAAGAGAGAGATGGAGTGATGTTTACAAATTAAGTATAAATGATAAAAAATCTTTTGAAAAATTTGGACAAAATATAGGTTTTACAGCAAAGGATAAATTAATAAAATTGAATGGACTAATTAATAAAAGTAAGAATTTGAATTATCGGTTCTCCTCTTTTCCTTACAAGATGAAATATCTCTATCATAATTTCCTCAAGCAAACTGATATCCCGTTTAATGGGATAAACAATTCATATTGTAGTGATATGAGATTAGAAAAGATTTTAGGCAAACTGGGAAACAGTTATTTCAGAATCAAGAATCTAATTGAACACTATCTAAATTCTGACATTATTTGGGTGAGATTCGACATCAAAAAAATAAAATCAAATGTTGAATATGTATGGGATTTAGAGGTCGAACATAACCATAACTTCATAGGCAACCTAGTGGTACAACACAATAGTCGATGGGCAACTCATGGTGCCGTAACAAAAGAAAATGCCCATCCGCACGTGAGCTGTGATAAAAAAATTGCAGTTGTCCACAACGGAATTATTGAAAACTTCAAAAAACTAAGAGACGAATTGAAGAAAAAAGGCCACAAATTTATTTCTCAAACAGATACAGAAGTTATCGCACATTTAATTGATGATGTATACAAAAAAGGAAATCTAGAGGATGCAGTTGTTTCTGCTGTTAAAAAGATAGAAGGGTCCTATGCAATTGCGGTTGTATGTGAAGATGAACCTGGAAAACTAGTAGGTGCACGCAAGGAAAGCCCTCTTGTAATAGGTGTTGGAGACAACGAAAACTTTCTTGCATCAGATATCCCTGCATTTCTTAAATATACTAACCGAGTCATTTATCTAGACGAAGGCGAAATATGCGTTCTTACAAAAAACTCAATAAAAGTCTTTGACAAAAAGAAAAAAGAGATCAAAAAGAAAGAAGAGATGATAACGTGGGATGTAAAAGATGCTGAGAAATCAGGTTTCCCTCATTTTATGTTAAAAGAAATCTACGATCAACCTGATACCGTACATCAAGCGTTGAGGGGAAGGATATCGGAAATCGAAAATTCTATAGAATTTCCCGATCGTGTAGAAAAGTTACTCAATAATAATCTTAGTTCAATTCATATTGTTGCTTGTGGCACATCTTTCTATGCTGGTCTAGTTGGTAAATATCTCATAGAAAATCTGACTAATATTCCTGTATTTGTAGAACTTGCTTCCGAATACAGATACTTTGGAACAAGAAACGAGTCATCGCTAGTTATTGCCATTACTCAGTCTGGCGAAACAGCAGATACTTTGGCGGCCTTAAGGGAAGCAAAGAATTCCGGATGCAGAACACTTGTTGTAACCAATGTTATTGGAAGTACTGCAACAAGAATTGCAGATGGATATCTACTACAACAGTCCGGCCCTGAAATTGGTGTCGCAGCCACAAAGACGTTTACATCTCAGATAGTTACTCTTTCTTTGATTGCATTAAAAATTTCGTTATTAAAAAATAAATTAGGATCAGATGAATTATACAATTACATCTTCCATCTAAAAGAGCTTCCAAGGAAAATACAACAGGTCTTGGATCGAAGTGGTGAGATAGAAAAAATCGCTAAACATCTCAAAGATGCCCAATCTGTTTTTTTCATTGGAAGAGGTATCAATTATCCCTTATCGCTAGAAGGCGCATTGAAACTTAAAGAAATCTCATATGTTCACGCAGAGGGATTTGCCGCTGGCGAACTCAAACACGGCCCATTTGCACTTCTTACAAAACACACTCCAGTAATAGCGATAGTTACGAAAGATTCTACATATTATAAAATGCTAGCCAATATTGGTGAAGTAAAAGCACGAGGGCCAAAAGTCATTGCTATTGCTGAGGATAAAGACACTGAGATAGAGAGCTACGCTGATTTTGTGCTACGTTTTCCATCGGATTCACCAGTACTTCCTTGCCTCCTCGTCACCGTCATTCTTCAACTTCTTGCATATCATGTTGCAAATTTAAGAGGATGTCCGATTGATAAGCCTCGCAATCTAGCAAAATCCGTAACCGTTGAGTAGGAGATGTTAAAAAATGAAGTGTGTCATTCTTGCAGCCGGCGAAGGAAAACGAATGCATCCCTTGACATTTACAAGACCAAAGGTTATGCTTCCCATAGCAGGCAAACCTCTTCTCGAATGGAATCTGTTGAATGCAAGAGATGCAGGATTTAAGAAATTTATTTTTGTTATCGGCTATAAAAGCGAGATGGTAAGAAACTATTTTGGCGATGGCAAAAAATGGAATGTCCGCATAGAATATGTAAATCAAGGAAAAGCTCTTGGGACTGCTCACGCCATAGGAATGGTTGAAAATTTTGTTGACGATTTTATTGTCTTATGCGGGGATACGATTTTTGGCAAGAACGATATAAAAAATATACTGAAAAAAGGCACTAAGATAGGATTGGTGGAAGTAGAAAATGCTGGTGAATACGGAATTGTCGAACTGGCTGGAAAAAAAGTCGTCAAGATTTATGAAAAAATGGAGGAACCTTTTTCAAATGTCATAAATGCCGGCATCTATCATTTCAATAAAAAAATCTTTTATTATATTGGAAAAACAGGGAAATCCCCTAGAGGCGAATTCGAAATTACCGATTCAATAAATACGCTTGTTAAAAAAGAAAAGATGGAAGGCATATTTTTAAAAGAATGGAGAGACGTGGTATATCCATGGCATCTATTGGATGCAAATGAGGAATTGTTGAAAAAAACAGGCGAAAAAATCGTAGAGGTAGTAGAAAAAAATGTTACAATAACGGGAAATGTAACCGTCGGTAAAAACAGCAGAATAATGAGTGGAAGTTATATCGAAGGCCCTGCAATAATAGGTGATGATTGTAAAATCGGGCCGAACTGCTACATCCGACCATATACGTCGATTGGTAGTGGTTGCCATATAGGAAACGCTTGTGAGGTAAAAAACTCCATCATCATGAATGACAGCAACGTTCCCCATAATAGTTATGTCGGTGATTCTATTATTGGACAAAATTGCAATCTTGGAGCAGGGTCAAAAGTAGCAAATCTTCGACTTGATAAAAAGAATATTAAAGTTGTTTTGAATGGGAAAAAAATAGATACAAAAAGAAGAAAACTTGGAGTAATCAT
>Ga0315279_10000385_pt1 | contig 90726 bp, 70 predicted proteins | sample YL17G06_20_MG_FD_203694 | JGI IMG/M metagenome (GOLD analysis project Ga0315279, IMG submission 203694) | Sediment microbial communities from Yellowstone Lake, YNP, Wyoming, USA - YL17G06_20 | ecosystem: Environmental > Aquatic > Freshwater > Lake > Sediment | place: USA: Wyoming | collected...
GGGCAAGAAATACGAGGAAGCGGCCGAGATCACCGGCGTCCCGGTGGGAACGGTCAAATCCCGGGTCAACCGCGGCCGGCTCCAGCTGGCCCGGATCCTCAGGGACGCCAAGGAGGGCGACCATGAGATGTGAACGAATCCAGGACCTGCTGTCCCCCTATCTCGACGGCGATCTTTCGCCGAACGAGCGATCGGAGGTCGAAGCGCATCTCGCCGCCTGTCCGGATTGTTCCGCCCTGCTCGTCCTCCTGCGCTCGGCCGTCGAATCGTTCGCCGCCTTCCCCGAGGTCGAGCTGAGCAATGACTTGAAGGCGAAACTGGCCGCCATCCCCGGCCGCCCCAAGCGCGCCCGTGTGAGCCTCGACTTCCTCTTCAAGCCCGCCCTGCAGCCCGTCCTGGCTGCGGCCACGGGCTTCCTGATGCTTTTCTCCGTCTATACGGTCAGCCCGGACAAGGGGGCCATCAACCGAACGATCAGCCTGCAGTTCCACCGGGGCATCAGCTCCATCGAAAAACTCTACGTCAAGGCCGGTTCGCTCACCGACCGGCTCGGTGAATTCGCCAACGGCGTATTCGCCTCGGCCAAGGACATCAATCCCCTGGGTCGCGGCGAGGATTGAAAACGAATAAAACGGAGGCACAACCATGACCGACAAGATCTACATCCAAAATCGCCCGCCCAAATCGCCGGCCGCTGCCGGGATCCTTTCCGGATTCTTCCCCGGCGCCGGCCAGCTCTACAACGGCGAAGCGCCCAAGGCCCTGATCTTCTTCCTCATCTTCGCCGGGGCCATCACCATGATGCCCCACGGGCCGCATCCTTTCCTTCCCCTCGTCTTCGCCGCGTTCTACATCTACCAGATCATTGAAGCCGTCCAAACGGCCAACGCCCTCAACCGCAAGGCCCTGAACGAACTCGCGGCGGGACAGGAAGCCGGCCTCGGCGCGCCGGCCAGGGAATCGGCTCCGGCCCGGACCGTGCCGTACGGATCGGCGTTCTGGGGAGTGCTGCTCATCGCCCTCGGCGCGCTCTTTCTCCTGGCCAACTTCGACGTCATCGCCATCGACCGGATCTGGGACTTCTGGCCCGTCATCGTCATCGTCATCGGCCTGAAGATGATCTTCGACTATTCCCGCAAGAAAGATTGAAAGGAGACCGACCATGTCTCGTCACGAACATCCGCACCGCCGCCACGACCCCCTCGTTTGGGGCTTGATTCTGATCGCCGTCGGCGTCGTCTTCCTCCTCCAGAACGTCCTCAATATCGAGGTTTGGGACTACGCCTGGAAGTTCTGGCCGCTCATCCTCATCCTTTGGGGCGCCCAGAAGCTCATCGACGGGCTGCAGAAGCCCAAGGACCGGAACGAACCGGTCCCCCCCCCGGCCGCCCCCAAACAGGACTGACCATGCGGGCCCGGGAGGTCTTTCTGGCGCTGCTGATCATCCTCGGCGGCGTCTTCCTTTACTACGCCCAGACCGGCCGCTTGAATTTCGAATGGGACGGCTGGGACGGATTCTTCGGCAGCCGGGGCGAGGAGTTCGTCTTCGAAAACACCCAAGAAATTCCGGCCCCCATCCCGGCCCGCCTGGACGTCCGCAACAGCCACGGGGCGGTGGAGATCGAGGCCTCCGGGACCGGCCCGGTGACCGTCCTTTTCCGCAAACACGTTTGGCGCAAGGACAAGGCCGCCGCCCAGGCCGTGTCCGACGGGTTGAAGATGATCGTCAATCGCGAGGGCGACCGGCTCGTCCTTTCGACCAACCGCGATGACTTCAAGAGAAAGAACTTCGAGACCGATTTTAAAATCATCGTTCCGGCGGGAACGCCGGTGCTGGTCAAGAACGCCTACGGCCCGGTCAAGGCCAGGGGGACGGGAACGGCCGAGCTGATCAATACGCACGGCCGCATCTCCGCCTCCGCCGTCGCGGGCGGGCTGGTCCTGCGTACTTCCTATGAGGACGTCGCCGTGGACGGAGTCCAGAGCGATTGCCGCATCGACGTCCCCCACGGGCAAGTGATCGTCCAGAACGTCCAGGGGGACCTCCTCGTCGATAACACCTACGGCTCGGTGCGGGCCGAGAAGGCGGCCAAAAAGCTGACGATCAGCGCCTCGCATTCGGACGTCACGGCCGCGGACATCCAGGGCGATGCCGAGATCGGAAGCTCCTATGAGACGATCCGCCTGACCCGGGCGGCGGCGGCAAAGATCCGCGGCAGCCATTGCGATATCGTCCTGGCCGGGATTAAAGGCCCGGTCGACGTGATCAACGATTACGGCAGCGTGACGGCCGACGACATCCAGGGCGGCTTCAAGGTCGAGGGCAAGGACCTCGGCGTCACCGGCCGCTCCATCGCCGGCCCGGAAATTCGCTTGCAAACGTCTTACCAGGACATCCGGCTCCTCGATTTTTCCGGTCCGACGACGGTTTCGCTCGGCCACGGCGATTTGACTCTGCGACCGCGCGATTTATCCGCCTCGGTCGGAGTCCAAGGATCCTATTGCGCAGTGACGCTGGAATGGCCGGCCGGACTTCGCGCCCCCTTCGAAGGGCAGACGACGTCGGGCAACATCGCTTGGGAGCTGGCCGAAAAACCCACTCTCCAGAAAACCAACGGCACCTCGGTGACCAGGGCCTTTTCCGACGCGGCCGGCAAGCCGGGCGTGACGATCGTCACGACCTATGGAGACATCCGGGTGAAAAGCGGCGCGCCGGCGTCTCCGGCCGTAAAGACTTTCTAAGATTGGATCCCCCGTCCTGCCGCGATGAGCGGACGGAAGCGGGGATGTTCTAGGCAGGGAGAGCGAGTCAAGGGACGAGCCTTCGCGGCGGAAGTGGACCCCCGGGCAAAGCCCGGGGCCCCGGCCGCCGTGGACCCGCGATTCAGCCGGCCGACTTGGACCGGAAATGGGCGATGCGCTGGCCCAGGGCGCCGTTGATCTTGATGTTGAAATACGAAATCAGATTGGTCAGATCTTTCTTGTATTTGGTGACGTAGCGGACAAAATCGATCTCTATCTTGAAGCGCAGGAGATTCTCGAACTCGGCCACCTCGTCGTTGAGTTCGATCAGAAAATGGTTGATCGCCCGGTACTGGGCGTTGATGTCGATGAGGTCTTTTTCGCTCAGTTTGGCGAAATCGAGCACGGGCGGGAGGGATTCGAGGATCGAGGCGCTTTCGGAATCGACCTCCCCGACCGATTCGCGGATCTCCTGAAAAAAGGACTTGTAGTCCAGGGGACGCTTGAGCTTTTCCTCGGCCCGGTCGACCAGGCGGTCCGACTGGTCCTTGAGCGAGAGGATGGAATCGCGGATGCCGAAGTACTTGCGCTTGAAGTTGAAGAGATCGATGAAATCCCGGCCGATGTAGATCTTGTCCTCGTAATGGGTCAGCAGTTCCATCGGGGAATGGGTGTAGAACTGGATCTCGTAGCGCCGCCCGTCGGAGTCCTTCTCCCGCAGGCGGGCCATGACCAGGGAATTGTTCTGTTCGATGAAGTAGCTGTTGACGTCGATGAGAACGGAGTACACGGCCAGATTCTGGACGATGCATTCCTTTAAATAATCGAGGACGGCTTCCTTCCTGGCCACCAGTTCGGTGATGACGTCATTGGGGGTCGGATGAAGGGCGCAATAGCTCGGGGACAGCAGATAAAGGACGGCGTCCGTGCCGAGCTCCAGATACAGATTCTTGAGGACTTTTTGGTGCAGATCGTCCAAAACGATGGGCTTCAGCGGAGGAAGCTCGCGAGGTTCGAGTTTGAGCAGGGCCTCGATTTCATTCATGAACATCCGCTCTCCGGGCGGCGGATCGATCTTAACACCGGGGTTTTCAAATTACAAGCCGGAGGAAAGACGGGTTCGGGGCAAGCCGGGGAAAAACGCGCGAATTTTCCCCGCACCGTTTTTATGGAAAAACGGTGTCCGACGCTCCTCCTTCGCTCCCTACCCGAATTGAATGAAAGTCTATCCAATTCGGGTAGGTCCATGCCCGCTCAGTCGTCCTAGCAAAGGCGTAGTCCTATGCTCGCTTTTGCTCTAGCGAGCATAGTACGTCGCACGGGTTTTGCCCCGAATGCACCCTCACCCGTCTACAATCTAATCGAACGAAGAGGGAAGAAGTCCGATTTATAAATTGGAATATTGCTCGCTGAATTATTAAATCTCGGCGGGTGACGCGACGGATGCATCCGGATTCCGCGAGCGGAAGGGACCCACTGGGGGATGGGTGGAGCGAGCGGAATTCGGGGCGCCGGAGCAGGCAGGACCCGCCGACCGTTTCCGAACGAGGGACGCGGTCAGGCGGGCTCTATGGCTTCGAACGTCCAACGAGGATCGGCGTACTTGCGTGATTCGATCTCCCGGATCCGGCCCCATTCGCTATCATTAAAGGTCAGGGGCTGGAGGATCACCCTGAAAAATTCGGCGAATCCATCCTTCAGCCGCTCCACGCCCCATTCGAAATCGACTTCGCGGCCGAGCTCGCGGCCGAGCGAGGTCATCAGGATCCCTCCTTCGGTCTTGTAGAGAGAAACGGCCCTCAACAGCTCTTCGTCATGGGCCAGCGGGATCGAGCCGTGCTGGAGAAAACGGCCGCCCTTGCGCTTCTGGGCGCTGCCGACGATCTTGAGCCCGCCGATCTCGATCTCGTCCTGGGCCGGATGGGAAAAGCAGGGCATCGTCCCCCGGGAGTAAAACGGCGGAGCTTGCGCGGAGAGCGACGCGGACAAGCCCATTTTTCCCAGCCCTTTGACCAGGGCCTGGGAAATCAGTTTATAGGAGCCGCCCAGCGTCGAGGTGAACGTATCGACGTCATTGGAAACGACTGAGTACGTGATCTCCCCGTGATGCAGGACGAGCTTCCCCCCAGTCTGGCGGCGGACGATGTCGATGCCGTTTAGGCGGCAGAACTCCGGATCGACGACCCGCTCCGCCCTCTGCCCGTATCCCAGCGAGGCCGTCGGTCGTTCCCATTGATAGAAGCGGAGGTAAGTCACGGGCTCCTCGCCCAGGGAGCGGAAGAGAAACTCGTCCACAGCCATGTTGAATGAGCCGGGAAGAGGAGAATCGTGCGTCAACAGAAACCAATTTTTCATAAGAGGGACAGGATACCCCTCGTTTCGCGCCCGGTCAACCTTCGACGATTGGGGGACACAAAACTCGTTTCCTTTATTTCCCGGGACGAAATTGTCCGAATGCCCAAGCCGCAGAAAAGGATTTTGAAGACGGATAATGTGTTCCCGATTCTTTTTATTCGGGAAGAGAGAGCGGGCAATGGGACTCGAACCCACAACACCCGGCTTGGGAAGCCGGTACTCTACCATTGAGCTATGCCCGCTCACTCTCCCCGACTGGGAAATCAGGTCTTAAGGACGCGTATATATAGCCGCATTGGGCCGTTGTTGTCAACAAGCGGAGGGGCAGTCGGAGGGGCCCCAAGTTTACTTGGGGATCATTTCCCGCAGTATCCGCCCATGGTAATTCATGGGCGGACGCCCTGGGCTTTGCCTGGGGATCAGGTTCCGCAGTACTCGCCTGCGCATAACCCTGCAGGCGAGTACTGAATCCCCGCCCGGCGGATTTCAATAGAGCAAAAGGAGGGCTTGCGCGCTCCGTCCTCTCACACCACCGTGCGCTCAGTCCGATATGTTCGGCCCTTCAACCCGATCGAGGGGTCTACGACGGCCTCTGCCGGGCGCACCACAAAAAAAACCCCCCGGCCGCGGGGTCGGGGGGTTGTGGGTCTCATGTCCCCCGTAAGGGGACTCTCCGTCAGACTCAGTCGAACTTGTAGCGCACGCCGATCTGGATCTGCCAGCGGGATCCGAGCTGGCTGAGGGAGTAGCGCTTCGTGCGCGGCGTCCATACGATTCTCTGCTGGCCGGTGGTGGGGTCGACGCCGTAGTTGGAGCCGTAGAGCGTCCAGGGGACATCGTTCTGGCTGCTGACGTAGTAGGAGTTGCCCCAATCCTTGTTTATCAGGTTGAGGAGGTTGATGACGTCGAGGGTGAGCTGCAGCGAATGGCCGTTCAGCGCCGGAACCGGGAGGTCCTGGGCGAGGCGAGCGTCGAGGCCGTTGTACCAAGGAGTGCGGCTCGAGTTGCGGGGGACGATCTTGCCGCGGTAGTTCGCCAGGCCGGGGTCGCCGCTGATGAACGCGTTGAACGTCGCCCAGAGGCCGGCTTGGTCGGCCATGACCGCGCCGCTGCTGTTCACGAAGATAACCTCGCTCTGGTTGGCGGGCACATAGACCAGGTCGTTGCCCGTGGCGGCGTCGCCGTTGGCGTCGAAGTAGTTGTAGGTGGTCGAATACGGCCGGCCGGAAACTCCGCTGTAAAACATGCTGATGCTCGTCGGGGCTTTCTTGAAGAGCTTGATCTGCCAGCTGAAGGCGATACCGAGCCGATGGCGGACGTCGTAGTTGGACCAGGTCAGCTCGGGGTTGTTGACGTCGTAGCGGATCGGGTTGTAGACGAAGTTGGACGCGGCCTGCGAAGAGGTGCCGGAGTTGACGTCCTTGGATTGGCCGTAGGTGTAGTAGGCGTTGATCCAGGAGCGGTCGGTGAAGTTCTTCTGGAGCTGCCCCGACAGGGTGTACTGGTAGCCCTGGTTGGTGTTGGTCAGGTAGATGACGTCGGTGTACAGGGAGGTGCCGAGCGCGACTTTATCGACGTCGCGGGCATACGTGGTCCGCCCACCCAGGGTCGTCGCCCCGAGGTTGCGCAGGTTGAGGTTCTGGTAGAGGATTTCCTTCATGTTCTTGGAGTAGATGAATTCCACGGTGCCGACGATCCCCAAGGGCAACTCGTGGTCGACGGCCACGTTCGCCCGCAGCAGCTGGGGATAGGTAAAATTCTTGTCGATCAGGTCGACCTCGCTGGTGAGCGCGGCGGCACCCTGTGGAACAGGCTGGTTCAGAGGATCCGTGACGAAGGCGAAGGCCGGATTCCGGATGTCGAGCCGGGTGAAGTCCATCCCCGAGTTGGAGAACTGATTGGAGATCCAGACGTAGGGCGTGCGGCCGGAGAAGTAGCCGATGCCGCCGCGGACCTGGGTCCTCTTGTCGTTGAACACGTCCCAGTTGAAGCCGAGGCGGGGCGAGAACAGCAGATTGCCCGAGGCCGCCTGGTTGGTCGGGACGCCGTAGACGCTCAGGACCGTCGGGTTGGCGGTCGGCGTGTTGTTGATGATCGGCACGTCGAGGCGCACGCCGTATGTCAGGCTGAGGTTGGGCAGGACCGCCCACTTGTCGCCGATGTAGCCGCCGAGCTGGGCGACGCTGAACTGGGCCCACCATTTCTGCGAAGGGTTGGCGGTGTAGAAGTCATGGTAATAGCGAGACGCGACGCCGTTTTCGAAGTTGTCGAGGCTCGAGAACTCCCAGTAGCCGTAGAGGTTGCGGATGTAGAGGTTGGCGAACTTGAAGAACTCGTTGTGGGTCCCGATGGTGAACATGTGATCGCCGACGGCCCAAGTCAGGTTGTCGGTGATCTCGAGGATGTCCTGGTTCAGACCATTGGCGCCCGAATACTGTTCGCTGCCCGCGGTCAGGCGATAGCCGCCGGCGATGGCCACGTTGACCTGGGGAAACAACTTATCGCCGATCTGGCGCGAGTCGCGGATGGTGGTGTAGTTGAGGATCAGCTCGTTGAAGACCGAATTGCTGATCGTGCTCTGCAGCTGCAGGACGGTGGAATTGGTCTTGTTCGTCAGGCGATAGAAGTCGTCGCCGAAGGCGAAGACGGAGCTCGACGCCTTGGAGGGCGGGTTGTCCTGCAGGCCGCTGATATAGTTGTTGCGGACCGTCAGCCGGTTCTTGGAGTTGATGTTGTAGTCCAGGCGGAAGAAAATCTTATCGTTGTTGGCCTGGATCTGCTTGTAGCCGCTCCCGAAGCCGGTCGTGGTATAGCCGTACTTGTTCTTCAGGATGTCGACGAAGCGCTGGGCGTCGGCGGTGCTGACGTTGGCCCCGCCGAAGTCGTTGGAGGTGCCGGAGTCGTTGATGACGTAGGTCGGCGGGGTGGTCTGCCGGCCGGACTCGACGCTTAGGAAGAAGAAGAGCTTGTCCTTGACGATCGGCCCGCCCAGGCGGAGCCCGTACTGCGACTGCGAGAAGTTGCCGTACGGCGTTTTGTCGGGGCCGTTGCCGACGAAGTTCTGGTTGCGGCCGAAGAAGTAGGCCGAGCCGGAGAAGGAGTTGGTTCCGTAACGGGTGATGGCGTTCAGGCCGGCCCCGGTGAAGCCGCCATAGCGGACGTCGTAGGGGGCGAGGACGAGCTGGAACTCCTGCACGGCGTCGAGGGAAACCGGGGCGGCCAGGCCGGGCGTGCCGCTGCCGCTCAGGCCGAACAGGTCGTTGTTCACGGCGCCGTCGATCTGGATGCTGTTATACTTGTTGTTCCGGCCGGCCGCATTGAAGCTGCCGCTGCCGCCCGAGTCGACCTGCGGGGAGAGACGGGTGAAGTCGCCGAACGTGCGACTGATCGAGGGCATGCTCTCGATGACTGCCGTGCTCACGTTCTGGGCGGCGCCCGTGCGCGACTGGCTGATCACCGGGTTGGGGGCGGTGACCGTGACGCCCACTTCGATCCGTGCCTGCTCCAGCTTGAAGGCGAGGCTGCGGTTCTCGCCCAGCTTCAGGGTGATGTCCGCCAGCGTCTGGGGGGCGAAGCCGGTTAGAGTCGCGATGACGGAATAGGGGCCGCCGACCTTAGCCGCGGGGATGTCGAATCGCCCGTCGAGACGCGTCGTGGTTTCGAAGACGGTTCCGGTCGGCAGGTGCTTGGCCGTAACCGTAGCGCCTGGGAGCGCCTTGCCTTCGGAATCCGTGACCCTGCCGCTGAAGGCGGCGCTGGTCACGCCCTGGGCGAAGATCAGCCCGGGCAGAATCAAACAAGCCAAGACGACCGCAAGATAAAATCTTTTCATTTCAATAAGTCCTCCTCTTTAGGATAATTATTAGGAGGATAATATTACATGGAATACGGAAAATCAACCTCTAATAACAAAAAAATTATTATTAATAATTCCAATCCCTGGCTGAAGAATTAATAGAACCAGCTTTTTGCCTCCCCGGGGCGGTTGTGCTATCATGTCGTCGTGAAGAGAAAGCCGCTGATCATCGGGGTTGCCGGCGGCACGGGATCGGGGAAGACCACGATCGCCAACGCCATTATGGAGTCCATCAACCATCCGCAGATGGTGATGATCCAGCATGACGCCTACTACAAGGATGTCGGCCACATACCGCTGGCCGAACGCGCCCGGATCAATTTCGACCATCCCGACGCCCTCGAAACAGACCTGATGGTGCGGCATCTGCGGGACCTCGTCGCCGGCCGCTCCATCGAAATGCCGGTCTACGATTTTTCCACTCATACGCGCCTGAGGAAGGGCATCATCAAGAAGCCGGCCAAGGTGATCATCCTCGAAGGGATCTTGATCTTTTGCGAACAGGCCCTGCGCGAGTTGATGGATGTCAAGATCTTCGTGGATACGGACAGCGACCTGCGCTTCATCCGTCGGCTGAAGCGCGACATCCGGGAGCGTCAGCGCAGCCTGGAATCGGTGATCGGCCAATACTTGGGAACGGTGCGGCCCATGCACATCGCCTTTGTCGAACCGAGCCGCAAGTACGCCGACATCATCATTCCCGAGGGCCACAATCCGGTTTCTACGGCCCTGGTCGTGACCATGATCCGCCAGCGCCTGCGCAAAGGCAAGCCTGACGAGCCCTGATCCCGGCCCGGAGAACAGCCATGGCTGAAAAACAGTACATCAAGGCGCAGGATCTGCTGGACGATTCCTTCCGGCTCGGCCTCAAGGTCCTGAACAGCGGATTCTTGCCCGATTTCATCGTCGGCATCTGGCGGGGGGGCACGCCGGTGGGCATCGCCGTGCAGGAGCTGTTCGAGCACAACGGGATCGGCAGCGATCATATCGCCATCCGCACGTCATCTTACGAGAGCATCGAGCAGCGGGGCAAGAGCATCCGGGTCCACGGCCTGAACTATATCGTCAAGAAAGCCGACGCGGCGGACCGCCTGCTGATCGTGGACGACGTCTACGATACCGGCTTGAGCATCATGGCCGTCATCAACACCCTGAACCGTCTTTCGCGGCTCAACGCGCCCCACGATATCCGCGTGGCCACGGTCTACTTCAAGCCCGGCAACAACCGCACCGACCGCCGGCCCGATTACTACATCCACGAGACGGACAAATGGCTGGTCTTCCCCCATGAATTGAAAGGCCTCATGCCCGAAGAGATCGCCCTCCACAAGCCCGAGATCGCCCGGATCATCCAAGGATGCAACGCCAAATGATCATCAGCAAGGAATTCATCGAAAAGATCCCCAAGACCGATCTGCACCTGCATCTGGACGGTTCGCTGCGCCTTTCGACCCTGATCGAGCTGGCTCAAGAGCACGGGGTTAAGCTGCCGGCCTATGACGAGAAGGGATTGCGCCGCCTGGTGTTCAAAAAGAAATACTCCAGCCTGACCGACTATCTGAAGGGATTCGCCTACACCACGGCGGTGCTGCAGACCGGATCAGCCCTGGAGCGCGTGGGCTACGAGCTGGCCCAGGACAACCAGGCCGAAGGGGTGCGCTACATCGAGGTGCGCTTCGCGCCGCAGCTGCATCAGAACGCCAGCCTGACCGGTCTCGAGGCCATGGCCGCCCTCAATCGCGGCCTGGCCCGGGCCAAGAAGGAATTCAACGCGCGCGCCGAAGTTAAAAGCGGCGCCGAGCCGCCCTTCGAATACGGCATCATCGCCTGCGCCATGCGCATGTTCGATTACGGGTTTTCGCAGTATTACGACACCCTGCTCCATGTCCACGCCCACTCCGAGCGCAAAGGGGTGTTCGCTCTGGCTTCGCAGGAGCTGGTCCGGGCGGCCGTGGAGGCCAAGACGAAGCTCAAGCTGCCCATCGTCGGTTTCGATCTGGCCGGGGCTGAAGCCGGTTTTCCGGCCGAAGACCACGCCCAAGCCTACGCCCTGGCCCACAAGAATTTTTTGAAAAAGACCGTGCACGCCGGCGAGGCCTACGGGCCGGAGAGCATTTTCCAGGCCATCACCGACCTGCACGCCGACCGCCTCGGCCACGCCGTGTATCTCTTCGACGCCGACATGATCAAGAGCCCGGAGATCAAGGACAAGAAGGCTTATATCGCCAACCTGGTGCAGTTCATCGCCGACCGGCGCATCACCATCGAGGTCTGCCTGACGTCGAACCTGCAGACCAATCCTGCCATCCGCGACCTGGCTCACCACTCGTTCCGGTACATGCGCAAGGCCAAGCTGTCGGCCACGTTCTGCACCGACAACCGCACCGTGTCGCAAACGACGGTCAGCGCCGAGATCCTCAAGGCGGTGCGGGCTTTCGGCATAACCCCGCACGAGCTCAAGAATTTCATCATTTATGGCTTCAAGCGCAGCTTTTTCCCAGGGACTTATATTGAGAAAAGGGAATACACCCACCAGATCATCGAGTATTACGAGAAGATCGAGAAGCAATACATGAGGGCGGCCCGCTCGCGCGGCGGGGCCGGCCGCCGGCGCTGACAGCCTGGCGCCCTCAACGGCCGTCAAGCCGTCGGGAGGCTGCCTGGGATCCGCCCCTTGACGATCAGACCGATTCCGTCTTCAGGGATGATTCCGACGGCCTCGCGCTCCCCATCGGCCGACCGTCGTGCTTATGCCGGAATAATGCTGCGAACAGAATCGCCACGACCAGCGAGTACAGGGCGAAGGTGATCCAAATCCCCTTCCAGTTGAATTGCACCGCCTGGGGATCGCTGCTGATGCGGAAATATTTGTCGATGATGATGCCGCTGATGCGGCCGCCCAGGAACGCGCCGAAACCGTTGGTCATCATCATGAAAAGGCCCTGGGCGCTGCACCGGATCCTCGGCTCGCATTGGGCTTCCACAAAGAGAGAACCGGTGATGTTGAAAAAGTCGAAGGCCATCCCGTAAATGATGCAGGAGAGGACGATCATCCACAGTCTTTGAGCCGGATCGCCGTAGGCGAAAAGGCCGAACCGGAAAGTCCAGGCGATCATGCTGAAGAGCATCACTTTCTTGATGCCGAACTTGCGCAGAAAGAAGGGAATGGCCAGAATGAAGAGGGTCTCCGATATTTGCGAAATCGACATGATGATGGCCGGAAACTTTACGGCCAGGGCATTCTTGAACAGATCGATTTTGGCAAAGTCGTGCAAAAAAGTGTCCCCGTACGCGTTGGTCAGCTGCAGAGACGCGCCCAGGAGCATGGCGAAGAGGAAGAACAAAGCCATTTTTGTGTCCTTGAATAACCGGAAGGCATCCAGCCCGAGCGCCTGAACCAGGGATTCTTTATGCCCTTTCCCCAGGGGGGGGCATTTCGGCAGCGTGAACGCATAGAGGCCCAAGAATAGAGAGGCGGCCGAAGCCACGTAGAACTGGGCCGGCGCGGTTTCCAGGCCGGACAGACTGATGATCCACAAGGCGACAATAAATCCGATGGTTCCAAAAACCCTGATGGGAGGGTATTCCTTGATGATGTCCATCCCCGCGTTTTTCATGGATGAATAGGCGACCGTGATGGCCAGGGCAATGGTGGGCATGTAGAAGATCATGCTGGCCAGCATGACCCAAAACATCGCCGCAGGGTCATTGACCAGCGGAACGCAGAAGAGGATGACCGCCCCGACGATATGAAAGCCGCCATAAAGCCGCTCGGCGTGGATCCACTTGTCGGCGATGACACCGGCGATCGCCGGCATGAATATGGAGGCGATTCCCATGGTCGAGAAAATCGCCCCGAATTCGGCGCCGGACCAATGCTTCGTCTGAAACCAATAGGCTCCGATCGTCAGAAGCCACGTCCCCCAGATGAAGAACTGCAGAAAATTCATGACCACTAATCTTGTTTTTAGTTTCATGGCGCCTTCCTTGAGCAGATATTCGATCCATTTATCAAGCAGCCAGGAAGCTCTTTGATGGCGGCGATGGTGAATGTCGGCGCCCGGCCGGCCGGCACGGGGACCCTGCCGGGGTTGAGCCAGCAGAAATCCATGCCGGCGTTGCGGGCGGCGGCCATGTCGGAGGTCACGCTGTCGCCGACATACAAGACGTCGCAGGCCGCGGCGCCGATCGCCTGCAGGGCGGGCGCAAAAATTCGCGGGTCGGGCTTGGCGATGCCCACCTCCTCGGAAATGACCACGGCCTGAAAATAGGATGTAATGGGCGAGGCGGCGAAACGCCGGCGCTGCACGGCCGCGATGCCGTTGGTGATGAGGGCCAGGGGATATTTCTTCGCCAGCGCTCGGACCGTGGCCAGGGCTCCCGGCAGCAGCTTCGGCTGGCCGGACAAGGCCTCGAGGTAAAAGGCGCTGATTTTGTCCACGGGCAGCTTCGAAATTCCGAGCTCAACGGCCAGGCGGTGGAAACGCTCGACACGCAACGTGGCCTGGTCGGTTTCACCGCGCTCGAAGGCCTGCCACACGTCGCGGTTATGGCGGCGGTAGGCCGCCAGAAACAGCCCCGGTTCGATGGGCAGGCGGTATTCAAGGAGGCAGGCCCGCAGGGCGGCGCGTTCGGCCTGGGGATAATCGAAAAGGGTATCGTCGGCGTCGAAAAATATTCCCTTGTAATGGACTCCCATCGTATTCAATAGGTCCAGGGGTGGACGCCGTCTTTGTCCACTAGATGCAAGACCATCTTCGGCTTGGCCACGGATCGGGGCTCGATCCGAATCGCCTCGCCCAGGCGCTCCAGAACCGCCGGCGTCCGTTCGGGGCGGTCGCTGTGGACGGTCACGATTTTTTGGCCTTTTTCGATCCGGTCGCCGACATTCGCGTGGAAGACGAAACCGCTTCCATATCCGATCGTGTCTTCTTTGACGCGGCGGCCGGCCCCGGTATCTATGGCGGCCATGCCGACACGGAACGAATCGACGGCGGCGATGAAGCCGGACGCGGGAGCCCGGAATTCCGCCCGCTGCGCGGCGGCGGGCAGCAGCGCATAATCCTCGCAGACCCGCGGGTCGCCGCCTTGGGCGGCGATGAACCGCCGGAAGACGTCCAGGGCCCGGCCCGACGCGATCGCCTCCCGGAATAGTTCGACGGCCTGGGCGTAGCTTGTCTCCCGTCCCGCCGCCCGCAGCATGCAGAAGCCGAGGGCAAAGGTGACGTTCATGATGTCTTCGGGGCCCCGGCCTTTCAGGGCCTCGATGGATTCGATGATCTCCAGGCTGTTGCCCACGGCCCGGCCGAGGGGCTGGTCCATGCTGGATATGATGCCCAGGGTGGGACGTCCGGTCTTTTCGCCGATGGCGACCATGGCCCGGCACAAGCGCAGCGCATCCTGCTCGTCTTTCATGAAGGCGCCGCTGCCGGTTTTCACGTCCAGGACGATGCCGTCCGTGCCGAGGGCCAGCTTCTTGCTCATGATGGAGGAGGCGATGAGCGGGATGCAGCCGACCGTAGCCGTGGCGTCGCGCAGGGCATAGATCTTCTTGTCGGCCGGCACGATGGCGTCGGTCTGGCCGCAGATGACCATTCCTGTTTCGGCCAGCACGCGGCGGATTTGCCCGGGCCTGAGAAAGACATTCAGGCCCGGGATGGCTTCCAGCTTGTCGAGGGTGCCCCCGGTGTGGCCCAGGCCACGGCCGGAGAGCATGGGCACGCGCAGCCCGCAGGCGGCCACCAGGGGGGCGACGACGAAGCTGATTTTGTCGCCGACGCCGCCGGTGCTGTGCTTGTCGATTTTGATGCCGGGCACATCGTCCAGGGGAATGCGATCGCCGGAGGCGAGCATGATTTCGGTGAGATCGGCCAGCTCCCGTTCGCTCAGGCCGCGGATATAAACGGCCATCAGCCAGGCCGCGACCTGGTAATCCGGGATTTCGCCCCGGGTGTAGCCGGAGATCACGTAGGAGATCTCCTCCCTGTCCAGCTCCAGGCCGTCACGCTTTTTGGAGATGATTTCATACATTCCGTTGGCCATCATGTCAGCCGCCTCCGGCGGGGGAAAAAAGAGCGACGCTGTCACCGGCTTGGACCCGCGTCTGGAGACCCTGTCGCAAACGGATATTCTCACCGTTGACGAGGATGATGGTCCCGGTCAACAGCCCGCTTTCCCGGTCCAGCAGCTCGTCCAGGAAGCTCTGTCCGGCTTCCTTCTCCGCCAGGCGCAGCAGCGCCAGGATCGTCAACTCATCGCCCGCGATTTCTAAGGCGGTGGTCCGCAGGCGCCGGCGCATCAGCCCGTAAAACTCGACCGCGATCTTTCCGGCCAAATTACAGCCCCAGGTCCGCCAGGGTTTGCGGCAGAGGAACACCGTTCCGGTCCCAGCCGCGAACGGCGTAATAGTCGTCGAGCATCTCCTCGAGCTGCACCCGGCGATGGCGCGACGACCCGGTCTGGAGCTCCTCATCAAAAAAGCGCGACGGCAGGGTGTCGTCACCGCGGCCGAAGCCGGCCCGGTTGTTGAATTGCCGCTCCAGAGTGTAGATGCGGCGGCCGGTCGTCATCAGCTCCTCGTCGCCGAAATCCAGGCCTGTGATCGTACGCAGCATCTCGGCGAACGTGGAGATCCCCACGGCGAATTGCAGGAAGCGGCAAAGGACGGTCGAATCCACCACGGCGGATACGTCCTGGAACAGGGCCACGAGCTCGGCTTTGCCCGACGTCGTGAAGCGGTCCAGGAAGACGGGGTGCCCGAGGATCTCTGGGGCGATCATATACGCCCGCATATGGCAGCCGCCGCGGTTGGACGTGGCGTAGGACAGGGCCATGCCCTGGGCGCCGCGCGGGTCATAGGCCGGAATCTCCAAGCCCTTGACCTGCATCGCCAGCTCGGGACGGCCGTACTTGGCCGCCAGCCGCTTCGAACCCAGGGCCAGCTCGGCGCCGATCCCCCGCCGGTAGGCGGTCTCCGTCACCCAGTCCCGGAGCTTGCCGGCGTCACCCCAGCGCAAGCTCTCCTTCCAGGCGCCTGTTTCACTGAGCTCCATGGCACAGCCGAGGGTGCTGCCCATGGTGATGGTGTCGAGACCCAGCTCATTGCAAGCGTAGTTGGCCTCGGTGATGGCGGTCAGGTCGCTGATGCCCAGGTGGGCGCCGAAAGCCCAGACCGTTTCGTATTCCGGCCCTTCGCCCTGCTTGTCCCGGGTCCGGGTGGTGCGACCGCAGCCGATAGGGCATTTATAGCAGGAGCTCTGGCGCTGCAACAGCGTTTCGGCGATCTTTTCGCCGCTGATGCCTTCGGCGTCGTTGAACACGCCGCGGCGGAAGTTTTCGGTCGGAAACATGCCGTGGGCGTTAATGATGTTGACCAGCACCGACGTGCCCAGGAGCTGCAGCGATTTGCCGGTCACCGGGTTTTTGTCGATGATGCGATCGAGGCGGGCCGTCAGCTCCTTGTAACCTTCCGGGTCGCTGATGGCCACGGGCCGGCTCCCGGATGCGGCGATCGCCTTCAGGTTCTTAGCGCCCATGATCGCGCCCAGGCCGCCGCGGCCCGCGGCGCGGTCCTTGTCGTTCATGATGGCCGCGAACAGAACGCGGTTTTCGCCGGCCGGGCCGATGCAGGCCACCGAGGCCTTGGCCGGAAGCTCCGCCTGGATGCCCTTCTGCGTCTGCTGCGTGTCGAGCCCCCAGAAGGCCGACGCATCGCGGACGTCGACCTCACCGTCATGGATGGACAGATAGACGGGGTTCGCCGCACGGCCCCGGACGATCAGACCGTCGAGGCCGGCCGCTTTGAGCGCCGCTCCGAATTGGCCGCCGGAGCTCGAATCGCAGATGGTCCCGGTCAGGGGCGAACGGGAGACAACCTGGTAGCGGCCCGAGGTCATCAGCGTGCCGGTCAGCGGCCCGGTCATGAAAATCAGGACGTTGTCGTCGGCGAAGGGATCCGGCGCGGCGGAGCAGAGATCGGTATACAGCTTGACGCCCAGACCCCGGCCTCCCAAGTATTGGCGCCGTAGCGCCTCGCTGACGGCGACGGTTTCCTGCTTCCGGCTGCCCAGATCGATCTTGACGATTTTTCCCATCCACCCGTACATTGTGTCGTCTCTATTCATAGAATTTGTTGTATTTTTCCAAGTGCGGGCAGGCCAGGCACTTCTTTTTGTAATACGCATAAACCGCCTTGGGCTGCTTGTCGAGGTTGGCGAAGCGCGAAGGGCAGATGTGGCAGGGGACTTCCTCCTCCAGCCAGGCGGCCGGAGCGAATTTGTAGAACGACAGCCCTTCGACGATGCCCACGCTGGCGCTCACCCCCAGGCGCGAGGCGCCGGCCTGGATCAGCCGCCAGGCGTCCTTGAAGTTCCGGATTCCGCCCGCCGCCTTGACCCCGATCTCCGGGCCCACGGTCTGGCGCATGAGCCGGACATGCGCCGGAAAAGCACCGAAGGCCCCGAAGCCCGTCGATGTCTTTACGAATTTGGCCCCGGCCTCGACGGCTATCTCGCAACCGCTGACGATCTCCTCGTCGGTCAGGTAGCAGGTTTCCAGGATCACCTTGACCAGCGCCGGCCGGCTGGCTTCGACCACGGCCCGGATGTCGTCGCGGACCCGATCGTGCTTCTTGTCCCGCAGGGCGCCGACGTTGATCACCATGTCGATCTCGGCGGCGCCGTTCCGCACGGCGTCCCCGGCCTCATACGATTTGGCGGAGCCGGTGCCGGCCCCGAGCGGAAAGCCGACCACGGTGCAGACCTGGACGCTGCTGCCCGCGAGCAGCTCCCGGGCATAGCGAGTATAGGCGCCGTTGATGCAAACCGCGTAGAAACCGAAGCTCCGCGCCTCGAAGCAAAGGTTGGCGATCTTTTTTTCGCCGGAGTGAGCGCTGAGTTCGGTGTGGTCAATCATTTTGACCAGCGTTTCCCTGTCCAGGTCGATCATGGTGCTTCTTCCGGATATCTTATCTGGATTGTCGCGGCTTGGCTAAGATTCTTTTTTCAAGCGGAAGATGAACGGGATCAGCTCGGACACGGTGGCGTCTCGGCAGGAGCCTTTGCGGTTGCCCATGTGGACGACCACCTGAGGCGCAGCAAATTCGGCGATGACCTGCCGGCAGGCGCCGCAGGGGGATAGGAGTTCCTCGGTGTCGCCGATGACCAGGATCTCCCGGATCTCCCTCACGCCGGCGGCGACCATGGTGAAAATGGCGGTGCGCTCGGCGCAGCAGGTCAGACCCAGTGAGGAGTTCTCCACGTTGCAGCCGCTGTAGATCCGGCCGTCGGAGCCGAGGACGGCCGCGCCCACGGGGAAATTCGAATACGGGGCGTAAGCTTTTTCGCGGGCCTGCCGGGCCGCGGCCAGCAATTCTTCTTTCCTGTCAGCCATGTTCCTCCGGCGACGGCGGGGGCCCCGGGCTTCGCCCGGGGGTCTGCTTCTGCCGCGAAGGCTTGTCCCTTGACGCCCGTCCAAAAGCCGCCACCGCGAATTGTAGATTTGCGGCTAAAATAAATCAAGGGAGCGCCCGACCGCCCGGATATCTTGACCATCCTTGACATCATCCGGCCCGGAATTTATGCTTGTCAAAAGCCGTTCGTTAATTCACGGCTTCAGGCCGGAGGAACGGCCAGGCGCACCCCGGCCGGCGGCCAAGAACGGAAGACACTCATGAGACGCAGCGGCGAATTTCTGACGGACGCCCAGCTTAGGGCTGAGATAGAGACCTGCGAATACTGCCGCGAGAAGCCCTGCCGTGAAGCCTGCCCGGCCGACGTCTCCCCTGCCGACTTCATCATGGCCGTGCGCGCGGCGGAAGGGGCCCCGGGCTCTGCCGGGGGATCGGGATTTTCCGTACCCGCTGGCGAGCTTGAAACGCAAGCAGGTGCTGGTTCCGCCGTACTCGGCCGCGCATTACTACGGGGAGCAGTAAATATGTTACATGATCCTTACTGCTCCCCGAGTACTAGCCGGGCGACAAAGACATCCGGGGTCAACTATATTCCGCCCGGCTTAGTAAGTTCGCGGACGAGTATCGCGCCTTCCGATTATCGCCGCGCCGCGGCCCTGATCCTGGGCTGCAATCCCCTCGGTGGCATTTGCGGGGCCGTCTGCCCCGATCGACTCTGCGTCCAGGCCTGCGCCAAGACGACCGTGGACCGCGCGGTCCGCATCCCGGCAGTGCAGGCCGAGATCATCCGCCGCGCGAAACGGCTGAAAGTCACGCCCCGTTTCCCGGCCGCGCCGGAATCCGGCCGGCGCGCCGCTGTGGTCGGCGCCGGACCGGCCGGGCTCGCGGCGGCGGCGCTGCTGGCCCAGAACGGGCTGGCCGTGGACGTTTTCGAGCGCGAAGCCCGCGCCGGCGGCATGGTCAATCTCATTCCCGATGACCGGCTGCCCAAGGACGTCCTCCGTTCGGACCTCCACTTTTTGGCTGGTTTGGGCCGCATCCGCATCCGTCTCCGCCGCCCTGTGGACGATCCGGGCGCGCTCCTGGACCAGGGTTTCGACGCCGTCGTCGTCGCCACCGGGCTGGACCTGCCTCTGCGTCTGGGAATTCCCGGCGAAGAGCGGGCGCAGGACTGGATCCGCTTTTTATCCGGGCCGACCCGCAAGTCCCTGGCCGGCCGCCGGCTGGCCGTGATCGGCGGCGGCGCCGTGGCCGCCGACTGCGCCGAGACGGCCGCGCGCCGCGGCGCCGCGGTTGAGATGATCTGCCTGGAGACCCCGGGGGAGATGCCCCTGACGCCCGATGAGCGGGACGGGCTCCTGCAAGCCGGCGTACTGATCACCGGACGCTCCGCCGTGACTTCGATCCGTTCTTCCGCCGACAAGAATCTCGCCCGCATCAAGCCGATGCGCCTCCCACGGGGGCAGGCTTTCAGCCCGGACCAAATGACCCCCGATACGCATCAACCGGCCTTTTCAAGGAGCTACGACGAGATCGTCGTCGCCATCGGCGCCAGCGCCCGGCTCTCCGTCGAGGAGCGCCCGGGGCTCTATTACGCCGGCGACATGGCCGAGGGACCGGGCACGGTCGTCTCCGCCGTGGCCTCGGGCAAGAACGCCGCCCGGCGCGCGCTCGACGGGCTCGCCCGCAAGCGCAGCCCGAAGCAGACCACGGGCAAAAGCCGCATCGTCCTGCCCGGCCGCAATTTGCGGCCCGTGCCGCTCGATGCCGATTTCTTCGGCCGGACGATCCTCTCGCCCTTCCTGCTCTCGGCTTCGCCGGCCAGCGACGGTGCCGACCAGCTGCGCGCGGCTTATCGGGCCGGCTGGGCCGGCGGCGTCCTGAAGACGGCCTTCGACGGCGTGCCGATCCACATCCCCGCCGACTACATGTTCGTCCTCGGCCGCGGCACGTACGGCAACTGCGACAACGTCTCGGGGCATGCCCTGGACCGCGTCTGCCGCGAAATCGAGGCGCTGGGCCGCGAGTTCCCTGAGCGTCTGACCGTGGCCTCGACCGGCGGCCCGGTCACGGGCGCCGCCGAGGCCGACCGCGCGGTCTGGCAGGCCAACACGCGCAAACTGGAGGCGGCGGGGGCCATGGCCATCGAATACAGCCTCTCCTGCCCCCAGGGGGGGGACGGCACGCGCGGCGACATCGTGTCCCAGGACGCCGACCTGACCGCGCAGATCATCGACGGAATATTATCGGGCGCCTCGCGGCCGGACGTGCCGAAGCTCTTCAAGCTGACCGGCGCGGTGACGGCCATCGCCCCGATCCTGCAGGCCGTCCGCGCCGTTTTCGCCCGTCACCCGAAGCATCGCGCCGGCGTGACGCTGGCCAATTCCTTCCCCGGCCTCGCCTTCCGGCCGGGAGCGAAAAAAGAATGGGACGAGGGGATCGTCATCGGCCTCTCCGGCGAGGGCATCCTGCCTATCAGCTACCTGACCTTGGCCAAGGCGGCCGGCCTCGGCTGCCGTATTTCAGGCAACGGCGGCCCGATGAATTACCGCCAGGCCGCCGATTTCCTGGCCCTCGGGGCCGAAACGGTCCAGTTCTGCACGCTCCCGCTTCATTACGGCGTGGAGATCGTCGAGGACCTGCATGCCGGGCTGAGCGGGCTCCTGGAGGCCCTGGGCCTCGGCTCCGTCTCCGAGCTCATCGGCCGGGCTCTGCCCCGGCCGATCCGCGATTTCCCCGAGCTGACGGCTGAGAAAGGGATTTCGACCGTGGAGCGCCGCCTCTGCGTCCACTGCGGCAACTGCGCCCGCTGCCCCTATCAGGCGATCGAGCTCGACCGCCGGGGAATTCCCCGCACGGATCCGGCGCGCTGCATCGGCTGCTCGCTCTGCGCGCAGCGCTGCTTCGCGGGAGCGCTTTCGATGCGCGAGCGCAGCGCGGCCGAGCTTAAAACGCTACGAGAGGATTGAATGGCGAAGATAAAAATGGATCCGACACTGGTTCGCGATTTAAATACGCGGCCGAGTGCGACGAAAACGGACCCCCGAGCAAAGCTCGGGGCCCCCATCGTCGTCGTCAACGGCCCGATCTTCACCGGCGGCGCGGATTTTGCCCTGCTCGACGGGCACGGTCTCCTGCTCGAGGACGGCCGGGTGGCGAAGATCGCCCCGAGGGAAGAGCTGGCTTCCGAGGGCGCGCGCCGGATCAACGCCCGGGGCAAGCTGGTCATGCCCGGCCTGATCAACGCCCACATGCATTTTTACAGTACGCTGGTGCGCGGCCTGGGCAAGGCCGCGCCGGCCCATGATTTCGACGGCGTGCTGCGCAACCTGTGGTGGCGGCTCGACCGCAAACTGACGCTCGAAGACACTTATTACAGCGCTCTGATCATGATGCTGGCCGCCGTGCGCCGCGGGACCACGACGCTCATCGACCACCACGCCAGCCCCGGGGCGATTTTGGGCTCCCTGGAGCGCATCGCCCGGGCGGGGATGGAGACCGGCCTGCGCATCGGGCTGGCCTACGAGATTTCGGACCGGGACGGCCCGGGAGCCGCCGCCGAGGGACTGACCGAGAACGCCGCCGCCGTGCGCTTCTGCCGCGAGCAGGGCGGCGAGCACCTCCGGGGACTGGTCGGCTTGCATGCCTCCTTCACCCTCTCGGATGAAACGCTCGCCCGCGCCGCGGCTCTGGCCGCCGACCTGGGCGTGGGCTGCCACATCCACGCCGCCGAGGCGGCGAGCGACCAGGAGGACTGCCTGGCGCGGCACGGCGTACGCGTCGTCGAGCGGCTGCAACGCCGCGGCATCCTCGGCCCCAAGACGATCGCCGCCCACGCCGTGCACGTCGATCGGGCCGAGATCGAGACGCTGGCCGCCACCGGGACCATGGTCGTCCACAATCCGCAATCCAATCTGAACAACGCCGTGGGTATCGCCGACATCGTGGCTCTAAAGGCCGCCGGCGTCCTGGTCGGGCTGGGCACGGACGCCATGACCATGGACATGCTCGAGGAGCTGCGGGTCGCGCTCTGGGCGCAGCATTACGGCCGGCGGGATCCGTCCCAGGGATTCATGGAGGCGACCGGCGCCCTGTTTTCCGGCAACCCGGCCATCGCCGAGCGCATCTGGGGGCTGCCCCTGGGCCGGATCCGCGAGGGAGGACCGGCCGACGTGATCCTGGTCGACTACGATCCGCCCACGCCGCTCGATGCCGGCTCCGTGCTGGGCCACATCGTGTTCGGCGTGTCGCAGTCGGCGGTGGACACCACGATCGTCGCCGGCCGCGTGCTGATGGAGAACAAGGCGTTGAAGCTGGACATCGACGAGGAGCGCGTCGCCGCCCGCAGCCGCGAGCTGGCGGCCGCGCTGTGGCAGCGTTTTTAAAGAGCGAGTCGGTTCCATGAGCGATTTCGCGAAGATTTTGGAACAGGCCAAAAAAAGCGAGCAGGAGCTGGTCGCGTTCCTGACCGACCTGCTGGCCATCCCCTCCCCGTCCGGCAAGGAAGGGCCGGTCATGGAGCGCATCGCCGCCGAAATGCGCCGGCTCGGCTTCGACGAAGCGCGTATTGACGGGCTGGGCAACGTCATCGGCCGCGTCGGCGACGGGCCGCGCCTCATCGCCTTCGACGCCCATGTGGACACCGTTGAGGCCGGCGACCGGGCGCAGTGGTCTTTCGATCCTTTCCAGCCCCGCGTCACCGAGGGCAAGGTCTGGGGGCGGGGCGCCGCCGACCAGAAGGGCGGGCTGGCCAGCATGGTCCACGCCGGACGCATCGTCCGGGAGCTCGGCCTGGGCCGCGATTTCACCCTGCTCTTCGTCGGCAGCGTGCAGGAAGAGGATTGCGAGGGGATGGCCTGGAAATACCTGGTCGAGGAAGAGAAGATCCGGCCGGAGCTGGTCGTTCTCACCGAGCCGACCAGCCTCGCCATCTACCGCGGCCACCGCGGCCGGATGGAGATCGAGGTCGAGGTCCGCGGCCGGAGCTGCCACGCCTCGGCGCCCGAGCGCGGCGACAACGCCGCCTACAAAGCCGCGCGCCTCGCCCTGGAGATCGAGAGGCTGAACGATCGGCTGGCGGTCGATGCCTTCCTCGGCCAGGGCACGGTCGCCGTGACCGAAATCGCTTCCCGCTCGCCCTCGCTCTGCGCCGTGCCCGACACGGCCCGCCTGCATCTCGATCGGCGCCTGACCGCGGGCGAAACCAAGGAGAGCGCCGTCGCCGAGGTGCGCGAGGCGGCCGCCCGCGCCGGCATCCCCGAGGTCAGGGTGTTCGTCCCCGAGTACCGCGGCCCCTCCCACACCGGCCGGATCGTTCCCTACGAAAAGTATTTTCCCACCTGGACGCTCGAGGAAGGCTCCCCCTGGCTGAAGTCGGCCGCCACCGCCTACGCGGGCCTGTTCGGGCGGAACCCGAAGGTCGACAAGTGGACCTTCAGCACGAACGGCGTCGGCATCACGCCCCGTTACGGCATCCCCTGTCTGGGCTTCGGACCCGGGAACGAGCCGCAGGCCCATGCCGCCGACGAGTACTGCCCGGTCGAGGATCTCTCCCTCGCCGCGGCGTTCTACGCGGCCCTAGTGGCAACACTATCGGATAAGAGCGCGGCGCTATCGAGCAAGATCGCAGCGCTCTCGGGCAAGGGCTGATCCCGCATCATGACCGAGTTTCAATATTGCTGCAGCCGCTGCGGCCGGACCTACGGCCGGGACGAGGTCCGCTACCTGTGCCCCGAGTGCGGCCCGGCCTATAAGCCCGGGATGCCGCTTGTCGGAGTCCTCGAAGTCGAGCTTGACTACCGCGCCATCGCCGAGCGCTTCGAGCGCGCCCGACCCGATTGGGATCTTTTCTCTCCGGTCGAGCGCAAATATTTTCCCGTTTCTCCGGCGGGCGGCACGCCCTTCTCCCCGGCGCCCCGGCTGGGCGAGCACCTGGGCCGGCCGCGCCTTTGGATCAAGAACGACGGGCTCAATCCCAGCGGCTCGCTCAAGGACCGCGCCTCGCTCTTGCTCGTCGCCGAAGCCGCACGGCTCGGCGAAAAGACGCTGGTTGCGGCCTCGACCGGCAACGCCGCGAGCTCCCTGGCCGCGGTCTGCGCCGCCGCCGGCTGCCGGGCCGTTATCTTCGTCCCCCAGTCGGCGCCCCGGGCCAAGCTGGTCCAGATGCTGATTTGCGGCGCCCGCGTCGTCCCGGTGCGCGGTAGCTACGACGACGCCTTCCGGCTTTCGCTGGAATACACGCGGCGGCGCGGAGGCCTGAACCGCAACACCGCCTACCACCCCTTGACGATCGAGGGCAAAAAGACCGCCGGCCTGGAGATCTTCGCCCAGAACGAAATGCACGTCCCCGACGCCATCCTGGTGCCGGTGGGCGACGGTGTGATCATCAGCGGCATCTATAAGGCCTTTCATGACCTGCGGGCCGCCGGGCTTTGCGAGCGCCTGCCGCGGCTCATCGCCGTGCAGGCCGAGTCCTCGGCCGCCATCCACGATTACATCGTGAGCGGGACCTTCCGGCCGGCGCTCTCCCCCGCGACCATCGCCGATTCGATTTCGGTTTCCGTGCCCAGCAATCCGGACCTGGCCCGCCGCGCCGTGCTGGAGAGCGGCGGATTTTCGCTCACAGTCAGCGACGAGCGCATCCTGGAGGCGCAGGCGCTGCTGGCCTCCAAGGCGGGGGTTTTCGCCGAGCCGGCCGCTGCAGCCGCCGCGGCCGCTCTCCTGACCGATGAAGCCCGGGAGCGGCTCGATCCCGATTGGCAGATCGTGATCCTGGTCACCGGCCACGGCCTGAAGGACGTCGAAGCCCCGCTCTCGCGGCTACGCATTCCCGAGGCGGTGGCGGCCGATTTCGCCGCGCTGCCTCCCGAGACGGCGGAGAATTAGATGAAGACCCTGGTTCGCGGCGGCACGGTCCATGCGCGGGGCGAAGCGGCTCCCGGCGACGTGCTGATCGAGGGCGATAAAATCATCGCCGTCGGCGATTGCCGCGGTTTGACGGGAGGCGCCCGCGTCGTCGAGGCCGGCGGCGGCCACGTGCTGCCCGGACTCATCGATCTCCACGTACACATCGACGACACGATCGGGCGCTACCACCTTGCGGACACCTGGGCGAGCGGCAGCCGCACCGCGGCCGCCGCGGGAATCACGACTCTGGGCGGCTTCATAACCCAGAGGCCCGAGGAGCCGCTGACTGCCGCCGTCGAGCGCGCCGTCGAGCGCGCCGCCGGCCGATCCTTCTGCGACTATCTCTGGCACCTGACGCCGACCCGCTTCGCCGAAGACGATTGGACGGAAATCCGGCGGCTCCAGGAGTCGGGCTGGCGGACCTTCAAATTCTACACGACTTACCGCGAAAGCGGCCTCTATACGTCCTACGAGCGTCTAGCCGAAATCGCCGGACGCTTGGCGCCGGGCGATGCGCGCCTGCTGGTCCACGCCGAGGACGAGGAAGTCCTGGCCTGGGCACGAGCCTCGGGGGGCGACGGGCCGCTGCGCGCTCCGGACCACGGCCGGCTGCGGCCGGCCGAGGCCGAACTCCGGGCGGTCGAGCGCGTAGCTAAAGTGGCGGCGGCGACCGGGGCACGGTTCCACATTGTGCACGTCTCGACGCCGGAGGCCGCGGAGGCCATCGGTCTCGCGCGCACGCAGGCGCGCCTTACGTGTGAAACCGCACCGCACTATTTGTTCCTCGACGACTCCTGGTTAGATCGCCCCGACGGCCACCGTTGGCTCTGCACGCCGCCGCTGCGCGACGCGGCCCGTGTCGCCCGCCTGCGCGAGATGGCGCGCGAGGGCGCCTTCGACTTCTACGCCACCGACCATTGTGCCTTCACTGTCGAGGACAAAGACCGCGGCCGGGATGATCTTAGCGCCGCGCCGATGGGCCTCGCCGGAATCGGGGCGTTGCCCCGGCTTATCTTCGCCCTGGATCGGGAGCGGCCGGAGCGGGCCTTCGCCGAGATGAGCCTGCGCCTGGCAGCCAATCCCGCTCGCCTGGCCGGCCTCGAAGGACAAAAAGGCGCGCTGGCCCCGGGCCTAGACGCGGACGTGGCCGTATTCGAGCTGGCAGCTCAAGAAGAGCCCCTGGCTTCGGGCGGTGCCGGCAGCCCGGAGACCTATCCCGGGTTCAGTAGTCGCTTGCGACTACGCCATCTTTTCCTGCGCGGCCGGCCACTGGTAGCCGACGGCGCATGGAGCGGGGCCGATCCGGCCCCGGGCAGGTGCCTATGGACGAGCTGAAGGACAAGGCCTGGAGGAACGACGCCGCGGCCAAGGTCACGGGCCGGGCCCGCTTCACCGACGACCTCAAGCTGCCGGGACTTCTCCACGCCGTGCCGGTCTATAGCGACTTCGTCCATGCCAAGCTGCTCGCGGTCGATACGGCGGCTGCGGCCAAATCCCGGGGCGTCGTCCGGGTCATCACCGCGCGGGACGTCCCCGGAAGCAACCGGTGCGGACAGATCCTGAAGGATCTCCGCGTCCTGGCCGACGACAAGATCCGCTATCACGGCGACGTAGCGGCCGTGGTCGTGGCCGAGACCCGTGCCCAGGCCATCGCCGCCGCGCGGCGTGTGCGTGTCCTCGCCGAGCCGCTGCCGGAAGTCCTCGACCCCGACGAGGTCCTGGCCCCGAACGCGCCGCTCGTCCACGAAGAGCACGGCTCGAACCTTATCCATCGCCACGTCATCCACCGGGGCGACCCCGCCCGCGGCTTCGCCGAATCGGCGCACATCGTGGAGCAGGAGTTCGCGACACCCTTCGTCGAGCATGCCTACCTCGAGCCGGAGGCGGCCCTCTGCCGCGTGCGCGACGACGGCGTCGTCGAAGTGCGGGGCAGCATGCAGCACCCGTATTCCACCCGCCGCTTCGTCGCCGAATTCCTCGGGCTGCCACTGGCCCGCGTCGAAATCGTGGGGACACCCATGGGCGGCGGCTTCGGCGGCAAGGACGACACGGCGGCCCTAGTCTGCGCCCGCACGGCCCTAGCCGCGCTGCTGACGGGGCGGCCGGTCAAGATGACCTACGACCGCGAATGGTCGATGCGCGAGAGCTACAAGCGGCATCCCTACCGCCTCCGCTACAAGATGGGCATCGGTGCCGACGGCCTGATCCGCGCCGTGCACTGCCGCATCGTCGCCGACGGCGGCGCCTACTGCTCGGTCTCGCCCTGGGTGACCTGGCGCTCGACCGTGCAGTGCTGCGGCCCCTATGTCGTTCCCCACGTCGACGGGGAGGTCTCGAGCGTCTACACCAACCACGTCTTCACCGGCGCCATGCGCGGCTTCGGCTCGCCGCAGGTGAATTTTGCGATCGAGCAGCTCGTCGAGATGGCGGCCGCGGCGGCAGGCCTCTCCGGCATCGAATTCCGCCGGCGCAACATGGTCCGCCAGGGGAGCACGACCATCACAGGCCAGGTTCTCAAAGGCCACACCGTCAGCATGTCCGAGGTCTTCGAGCGCGTGCTGTCCGAGAGCGGCTACGAGACGAAGCTCCGGCGCTCGTCCCGCGGCCGGGGGGAGGATGATTACTACGGCATCGGCCTAGCCATGAGCTACCGCGGCGTCAGCCTCGGCGCCGAGGGCACCGATTTCTGCGCCGCCGTGGTCAGCGTCCAGTTCGACGGCTCGGTTCTTCTCGAGGCGGGCATCCACGAAAACGGCCAGGGCGCCGAGAGCGCCATGATCCTGATCCTAGCCGAGGAGCTCGGCATCGACCGGAGCTGCATCGTCTACCGCCGGTCGTCGACCTCGAGCGTGCCCGACAGCGGCACCACGGTCGCCTCCCGGGCGACGATCATGGGCGGCGGGGCCGTCAGCCGCGCCGCGGCGGCGGTCCGCTTGCAGATGGCCGGCGCCGTCGCCGCCGATCTCGGATGCCGTCCGGAGGAGGTCCGCTTCGCCGGCGGCCGCCTAACGGCGCCGAACGGGAAGGACATCGACTTTACGGAGGCCGCCCGGCGCCTCTACCGCGACCAGAAGTATCCCTATGCGCTCGGCGTCTTTCCCGCGCCCCATGTGGATTGGGACGAGTCCTGCGGCCAGGGAAAAGCTTATTTCACCTGGGTCTACGGCTGCCAGGCGGTGGAGCTCACCGTCGGCCGCCGTACCGGCCGCATCCGCCTGCTGAACGCCTGGGCCGCGCACGACGTCGGCCGGGCCGTCAACCGGGCGGCGCTCCTCGGCCAGTTCTACGGCGGCATGGCCATGGGCGCCGGCTACGGCCTCTTCGAGGATGTGGCAATGGACGGGGGGCGGCTGCGCTCGCTCAACTACGACACCTACCGCATCCCGCGCTCGACAGACATGCCGGAGATGACGGCCATCATCCTGGAAAATCGCGATCCCCTGTCGCCCTCGGGAGCGAAGAGCATCGGCGAGCCGGCCAACGAGCTCATGGCACCGGCCATCGCCAACGCCTACTTCCACGCCACCGGACAACGGCGCTGCGAGCTGCCCATCGGGAGGGCAAGATGAAGACGGCCGCCCCTCCCGCCCTCGTCGTGAACGGCCGCAGCGTGCGCATCACCGCCGGCAACCGGCGCAAAAACCTCCTGACGTTCCTGCGCGAGGACCTGGACCTGACCGGCGCCAAGCGCGGCTGCGGCATCGGCATCTGCGGGGCCTGCACCGTCCTGGCCGACAACCGGCCGCTGCGCGCCTGCCATACCCTCGTGGCCGACGTCCTCGACCGAACCTTGACGACCATCGAGGGGCTGGCCGCGAAGGACGGCGGCCTGCATCCCCTGCAGCAGGCTTTTATCGACCAGGGCGCCATCCAGTGCGGCTACTGCACGCCGGGCATGGTCCTGACGGCCCACGCCTTCCTGCTTAAGCATCCCGCGCCGACCCGGGAGGAGGCCCGCCGCTCCATCGGCTCCAATCTCTGCCGCTGCACCGGCTACCAGCAGATCATCGACGCCATCCTGGCCGCCGCCCTTTTCTACAGAAAATAGGAGTCACTTCATGAAGGATATCTCTCTGGACGCGAAGCTGCGCGAGCTGGACAGCTTGAAGGCCGACCTCAATCTCTTCAATCGCGATTTCCTGTTGACCTGGGATCACACGCCCGCCGAGCTCCGTTCGATCCTGCTTTCGGCGCAGTGCCTGCGGGCGCTGCATGACTCCGGGCGCTCCCTGCGCGTTTTCGACACGGGGCTCGCCGTCTCGATCTTCCGCGACCAGTCGACACGCACGCGCTTCAGCTTCGCCTCGGCCGCGAGCGCCCTCGGATTGACGATCTCCGACCTCGACGAAACCAAATCGCAGATCGCCCACGGCGAGACCGTCCGCGAAACGGCCGTCATGATCGCTTTCCTGGCCGAGGTCATCGGCATCCGCGACGATATTTATCTCGGAGAGGGCAACCGCACCATGCGCGAAGTGGCCGCAGCCCTGCAGGAGGGATACGAGCAGGACGTGCTTTCGCGGCGGCCGGCGGTGATCAACCTCCAATGCGACATCGACCACCCGACCCAGACGCTCGCCGACCTGCTGCATCTCGAGAGCCGGTTCGGCGGGCTCGACGGGCTGCGCGGCCGGAAGTTCGTCATCTCCTGGGCCTATTCGCCGAGCTACGGCAAGCCGCTCTCCGTGCCGCAGGGCCTGATCGGCCTCCTCCCCCGCTTCGGCCTGGACGTGACGCTGGCCTATCCCGAAGGCTACGACCTGTTGCCCGAGGTCATCGAATTGGCCGGAAAGCAGGCGGCCGCCGCCGGCGGCGCGTTCCGTGTCAGCCACGACATGGCCGAAGCCTTCGACGGCGCCGAGATTGTCTACCCCAAGTCCTGGGCACCGATGCAGGTCGCGAGGCGCCGCACCGAGCTTCTTCGCCAGGCGGACAAGGCGAGGCTGCAGGCCCTTGAGAAAGAGTGTCTTGCTGAAAACGCCCGCCACGCTTCATGGCAATGCGACGAAGCCCTGATGAAGCGCACGGCCGGCGGTTCGGCCCTTTACATGCACTGCCTGCCGGCGGACATCAGCGGCGTATCCTGCCCGCGGGGCGAAGTGAGCAGGGACGTCTTCGAGCGCTGCCGGCTGGAGACCTACCGCGAGGCGGCCTGGAAACCCTTCGTCATCGCCGCCCTGATATTCCTGACCCGCGTGCCGGACGCGCAGGCCGCGCTGCGGCGGCTGGCCGAATCCGGGACGCCGCGCATCCGCTGAGGTAATGAAATGTCAAAGATCATCAAGCACATGAACGAGACGGTGATCCGCAAGACGGCGGCCCGCTGCCGCGAGCGGGGCATCGTCATCCCCACGTTCGCGGAGCTCCGCGATCCGGAGAAAATCCCGGCCGCCATTCAAAAGAGGCTGCCGGGCCTGGGCATGGACGACATCCATCCGCTCAACCTCTTCCGCATCAGCTGGAAAAACGACGTGCGCTCGGGTCTCTACGGACCGGTCAACGCCCTCCGGCTTCCGCCCGCGGTCACCGGCGTCGAGGCCCGGATCGTCGGCCTGGTCGGCAAGCATTTTCCCACGGGCGCGCACAAGGTCGGCGCCGCCTTCGGCTGCCTGGTGCCGAGATTGGCCTCGGGCGAGTTCGATCCCCAGGTCCACAAGGCGGTCTGGCCGTCGACCGGCAACTACTGCCGGGGGGGCGCCTTCGACTGCGCCCTGCTCGATTGCCGCGCCGTGGCCATCCTGCCCGAGGAGATGTCCCGGGAGCGCTTCGAATGGCTGCGGACGATCGGCGCCGAGGTCATCGCCACCCCGGGCTGCGAGTCCAACGTCAAGGAGATCTACGACAAGTGCGACGAGCTCGCCGCCGATCCCCTGAACATGATCTTCAATCAGTTCGCCGAGTTCGGCAATCCCATCTTCCACTACCAGGTCACCGGCCCCGCGGCCGCGGAGGCGTATGAGGCCCACCGGCCGGAGAAGGGCCGCCTGGCCGCTTTCATTTCCGCGACCGGCTCGGCCGGGACCATCGCCGCCGGCGACTATCTCAAGACGCTGCACCCGCAGCTGCGCGTCGTCGCGGCCGAGGCGCGGCAGTGCCCGACGCTTTTCCTGAACGGCTTCGGCGGCCACCGCATCGAGGGCATCGGCGACAAGCACGTGCCTTGGGTCCACAACGTGCGCAACACCGACGCCGTGGCCGCGATCGACGACGAGGACTGCCTGCGCCTTCTGCGGCTTTTCAATGAGGCGGCGGGCCATCGCTATTTGCGGGGCCTCGGGGTAACGGAGGCCGAGTGCGCGAGCCTGTCGCTCTTAGGCATCTCAGGCATCTGCAATCTGCTGGCCGCGGTCAAGGCGGCTCGCTATTTCGAACTTGGCCGGGAAGACGTGATTCTCACGATCTTCACCGACTCGGTAGATCTCTACCGCTCCCGCCTCGAGGAGATGCGCGCGGATCGCGGCCCCTACCGCGAGATCGATGCCGCCCGGGACCATGCGGCGGTCATCGCCCATCAGGGAATCGACTGGTTCAAGGAACTGGGTTACTACGACCGCAAGGCCGTGCACAACCTCAAGTATTTCACCTGGGTCGAGCAGCAGGGCAAGACGAGCGAAGAGCTGACGGCCCAGTGGCAGCCGGAATACTGGCAGGAGATGTTTGAAGGAGAGATTGGGAACTTCGATCGGTTGATCGCTGAGTTTAACAGAGAAGTCGGGCTGTGACCGACGGCCCCTCACCCGCGATTCACGGCGAAATTGATCGCGTCCTTGCTCCGGGCGGCCGCAGTCCGAAGAGCGGGAATCACTCCCTCGGGCTCATCGACAAACGCCCACATCTCCAGGTACCGCGGATGCATGAAGTTCTCGCGAACGGCCTTGTCAAGCATCTGGCGAAGCAGCTCGTAATACCCGTTGGTATTGAGGATGACGATGGGCTTAGTGAACTGGCCTAGTTTCTTCAACGTGATGGCTTCCAGCAATTCCTCGAGCGTCCCGGTTCCTCCGGGCAAAGCCACGATACCGTCGATGCCTTCCAAGTACTTCGCTTTTCGCTCGTGCATCGTTTCGGTCAGTTCGAGGTCCAAGACTCCCTGATGAGCCCGTTCCATTTCATTCATGAACTTGGGCATGATGCCTTTGATCCTGCCGCCTCCGGCAATGATCGTATCGGCGAGCTTGCCCATGAGACCGACCGCTCCGCCGCCGAAGACGACCTCAATGTTTTCTTTGAGAAGCTCTTTGGCCAGCCGTTCCGTGGCGTCAAAGTAGGATTTGTCGACCGTGGCGCTCGAGGCGCAATAAACGCAGATCTTCATTTGTTTATACCTCGATGCTCAACGGTACTCTCCTGCCCACAAGGCACCCAAAAAAGATCCCAGCGGAAGGACGGAGATCTCCCCGACCTTCCGGGGGCGAGGCTCCAAAGAGACGCAGATATAGCGCTTGAGAATCTTCTCCTCGGCCAAAGCCCGGAGCGACTTCAAATCCTGGTGCGACACGTTCATTTTAGCCTTGACCTCCACCGCGGTATGGTCTCCTATGAGGAAATCGACCTCGAAGCCGGAAGTCGAGCGCCAAAAACAAAGGCTCTCCGCGGACACATGATCCACGAAGCTGAAAAGCTCGTGCATTACGTACGTTTCCAAGGCCTCGCCGAATTCCGGGGTTCCCGGCCGAAACTCCCGCTCCTGGAGAGCGGCCACGACCCCGACATCGAAGAAATAGTACTTGGAAGACGAGAGAGGCTTCCTCTTTTTCGTCTTCTTCCACGCCGGAAGCTCATGGAGAATGAGCGTATCCTTCAATATCTCGAAATATTCATATACGGTGGTCCGCGCCACCTGGGCGTCGTTGGCCAGGTTGGTGAAGTTTACGATGGTCGCATTACATTGCGCGGCGACTTTCAGGAAACGGCTGAATGCCGGAATGTTGCGCGCCGCTCCTTCGGCGATGATTTCCTGCTGCAGATAAGCGCCGGCATAGGCTTCGAGGTCAGCCCTTGGATCATCCGAAAAATAGATGGATGGCAGAAGCCCCCTGGCTATGGCTCGGCTTAGGTCGAATTGGTCGCCAAGCTCTTTCCACGTGAGCGGGTGGAGGTGCTTGATCCTGGCCCGCCCGCCGAGCAGGTTGACACCCCCGCGTCTGAGCTTCCGGCAACTCGAACCCGTTAGGAGGAATCGAACCCCGCGGCTTTCGATCAAGCGGTGCACTTCGTTGAGTAAGGTCGGCAGCCGTTGGATTTCGTCGATGACGACGATCGAATCCTCCGGCTCCAATTCCTCCTCGAGCCGGCCGGGATTCCGGCCGAGGGCCAGGAAAACCGAACTATTCAGGAGATCGTAGATCTTCGCCTTCGGGAGAGAATGGCGGACAAGCGAAGTCTTTCCCGTCTGCCGCGGGCCGAATAGGAAATGGGACCGCTTGGCCAAAAGAGCGGGAAGGTCGAGCAGACGAGGAATCCAGACGGGGGAAGGAGCGTGAGGTGTCGGCATTGTCGTCATATATCATGCCAAATGACGACTTCAATGTCAATAGAGAAAGGCGCGTTTTAAACGGGCATTAAGGGACGGACTTCAGCTTTGGACTCGCTTCTCAAACATGAATGAGACCAATCTCGGCGGTTTCATTCGCCCGGCCTCTTCATCCCACCACTCCTTGAAGCTGTCGAGCGATAGCCCATGCCGAGCAGCCTCTTCAATAAACTCGGAAATATGATGCACAAACGTCGAAATGACAACCGTTTCCGCCCCCCGTTGGAAATTGGCTTGGATCCCTTGATATTGCCGGAACGGGTGGAGCTCGCAAATGAACATGCGCCCGGCGTCAGCCAAAACACGATGGGCCTCCGAAAAAATAGAGGACAGATCTCGGATGTGTTCCAACACCAGATTGCAGACGATAAGATCGAAAGACCGCTCATCACACGGCCATGGTCGGGTGATGTCGGCTATGACGAAATTGACATTGTCGAATCGCAACTTCGCTTTGGCTTGATCCATCATGCCTTCCGAAAAGTCGAGGGCATAGACTTTCTTCCCAATTTGGGCCAGCAAGGGCGTGTTCTTGCCGGTGCCGCAGCCAATCTCCAGGATAGATTGGAAGCGCAGATTGGCCAGGCTAGCCTTGGTGACGACTTGATCAAGATCGCGCGTCAAGTTGCGATCCGCATCGTAGGTGGTTGACCAATATGTATAGGCTTCTCGAGTGTTCATGTGATCCTCGATCCGCCGTGGCTTGCTCCTTTGCGGGGGAGAATAAAGGGGAGCGCTGCCACTGTCAAGGACGGCCACGAATCAGCGCCTGATTTTTTCGAGTACGACGAGAAATGCCGCCTGTCCGCGTTACCAAATACCGGGGATGAGGCGGAATCTGACTTTTTGGGTATATTCCCGGTATCCTTCCAGATTTTCGTTCAATTCCTTTTCCTCCCCCGTGATGCGCAGGATGAAAACCGATAGAAAAAGCACGGCCGGAATGAGGGCCCAGTAGGAACCGAGCGCCGTGGGAGTAAAGAGGTATAGGACGATCGTGGAGGCATACATCGGGTGTCTGACGATCGCATAAGGCCCGGTGGATATAACTTTTTGGCTGCTTTCGACTTCAATGACCCGAGAGGCATAGCTGTTGGCCCTGAACACGGACGTCACCATGAAATAGCCCAAAAGGACCAAGATAAAGGAAATCAGCTCCACAAAGAAGGGAACCTTAGACCAGCCGAGCCGCTTATCGAATCCCGGGAGCATGAAAATGAATGGGAAACACAACACCGACAATTTGACGACGAGCTTCTGCTCCTTTCGCTTTTCCTTGGTCCTCATCCGCCGTTCGAGCAGCTTCGGATCGTTCTTGAACAGATAGAACCCGAATATCGCAACGGGCACTGCGATCACGAGAATGTACAGCCAGCCTTCCCAGTACTTCAGTGACCAGGCCGGAAGGAAGAAGCACGCGCCCAGGACGGGAAAGAGCATCATATATCGAGAGATGGCGAGCTTCTTGAGAGCTTTCAGGTCGACGCCTTCGAGAGACGGTTTTTGGGTGTTTTCGTTCATGAAATTCCGACCCTCCCTTGACAGTATCCAACCCTGAATTTATGCTTGTCAACAGTGGCTAGCAAATTTTTTATTCTCAACGATCGGGAACAGGTCGTTTCCCGGAGTCGCGGGACCGCGCTCCTGGATGTCCTGCGGGACGACCTCGGGCTCACGGGAACCAAGGACGGCTGCCGCGAAGGCGACTGCGGAACATGCGTGGTCCTGCTCGGCGTCCCGCAGCCGGACGGGATCCTCTATCGGACGGTCAACTCCTGCCTGCTCCCGTTGGGCGACGTGGATGGACGCCATGTCGTGAGCATCGAAGGCCTCAACCAGCCGGACCTCGGCCCGGTTCAACAGGCCCTGCTCGAGGAAGGCGCGATCCAGTGCGGATTCTGCACGCCCGGACTCGTGATCGCCCTGACCGGCTTTCTCCTCGGTGGCGCCCCCATTTCCGAGGCCGACGGAATTGCCGCGCTGGGCGGCAACATCTGCCGCTGCACCGGACACGTGTCCATCCGACGGGTCATCGCCCGACTATGTGAACAATTCCGAGATCTCGGGCCGACGGATGGGCGGTCCGCGTCGGCGCGAATCGCCGCGCTCGTCGTGCGCCGGGTCCTGCCCCCCTATTTCCTGCACATCCCCGAACGCCTCCAGGGCCGGGCCGAAGCCGCCGCGGCGCAGGCCGCAGTAGAAAAACGCGAGGCCAGTTCCCCCGTCCTGGTCGCGGGCGGCACGGATCTTTTCGTCACCCAAGCCGATAAGCTTCGCGATGCGGAGCTGACTTTTCTGTCGCAGCGGGAAGATCTCCAGAGCATCCGGATCGAAGGCGATGTCTGTTGCATCGGAGCGGCGACGGCGCTGGCCACAATCGAAGCCTCAACCATCATCCGGCAGCTACTGCCCGATCTCGGCCGGCACTTCGCACAGATCGCTTCGCTGCCCATCCGCAATCGCGCGACGCTCGCAGGCAACATCGTCAATGCCTCGCCGGCGGGCGATCTGTCCGTGATGTTTCTGGCATTAAATGCGACCGTGGTTCTCGTGCGGGGAGATCGGCGGAGGACGGTTTTGCTGCGGGATTTTTTCCGAGGCTACAAAGTCCTGGATATGGCCGCGGACGAGATGATCGCCGAGATCCGCTTCCCCATCCCCGAGGTCGACACCCGATTCCATTTCGAAAAAGTCGGCCGCCGCGAACATTTGGACATCGCCAGCGTCAGCACGGCGATCCGGCTGCGCGTAAAAAACAATCTCATTGCTGAGGCGCACGTGTCGGCGGGAAGCGTCGCGCCCATCCCGCTCTATCTTCGGAAAACCTCGGCGTTTCTCCCGGGCCGACCGATATCCGCGGCCACCGCGCGCGAGGCGGCGGCCGTCGCGGGAGACGAGATCTCCCCGATCAGCGACGTCCGCGGCTCGGCGGACTACAAGCGGGCCCTGCTGCCGCGCCTGATCTTGGCCCACTTCCTCACGCTTTTCCCTGAGCACATCTGCGAGGAGGACGTTGCATGAAGCACGACGACGTCCTCCTCCACGTTCGCGGAGCGGCGCACTATGTTCGCGATATCCCCGTTCCCCAGGGAACGCTCTATGCTGCCCCCGTTCCCTCGCCTGTCGCCCACGGAAAGATCAAGATGCTCGATACGGCGGCGGCGCATGAAGGCGTAGTCGCTGTATTTACGGCGCACGACATTCCGGGGCAGAACCAGATCGGAAACATCATCCAGGACGAGCCCTTGCTGGCCGCGGAGGAAGTCGATTATGCGGGCCAGCCCCTGGCCCTGATCGTCGCGGAAAGCCGCGAGGCCGCCCGCGCCGCCCGGCCCTTGGTCGGGATCGAGATCGAATCGCTTCCGCCCGTGCTCGATCCGCGGGAAGCCTATGCGCGGGGCAAAATCATCGGCGTCCCTCGCACCTTCGCCTTGGGTGATGTGGACGGCACGTGGTCCCGCTGCCACGTGGTGGTCAACGGCCGCGCCGATTCCGGCGGCCAGGAACATATGTATCTGGAGACGCAATCGGCGCTCGCCGTTCCACGGGACGACGGAGGCGTGAAGGTCTATTCGGCGACGCAAGCCCCGACCGTGGTCCAACGCACCATCGCCCGCGTTTTGGGGCTGGCCATGCACCAGGTGGAAATCGAGGTGCCGCGCCTCGGAGGCGCCTTCGGGGGCAAGGAGGACCAGGCCACGGCTTGGGCCGCGTTGGCCGCGCTCGCCGCCTTCCGGCTGGGCCGGCCCGTCAAGCTGGTCCTGAGCCGTCAGGAAGATGTCCGCTGGACCGGCAAGCGCCACCCGTATTCCTCGGATTACAAGATCGGCCTGGCCGAAGACGGCAAGATCCTGGCCTACGAAGTGACCTTCTACCAGAATGCGGGCGCCAGCGCGGACCTCTCGCCCGCTGTCCTGGAGCGGACGCTGTTTCACACGACCAATAGCTATTTCATTCCTCACGTCCGGGCCACGGCCGTCAGCTGCCGGACGCATCTCCCGCCCAATACCGCGTTCCGCGGCTTCGGCGCACCGCAGGCCATGTTCGCTATTGAGGCCGCCATTGCGCACGGCGCCGCGGCGCTCGGCGTCCCGGCCGTGGAAATCCAGCGCAAAAACCTCCTTCGCCGGGGCGACGAATTTCCTTACGGCATGGGGCTCCAGTCCGACAGCCCGGTCCGCTGCTGGGACGAGCTCGACAAACGCCACGACCTCGCGGCTTGCCTCGCCCGCGTGGCGGCCTTCAACCGCGACCACGCTCTGACCAAGAAGGGCCTGGCCGTGATGCCGGTCTGCTTCGGCATTTCGTTCACCACCACGATGCTCAACCAGGCGGCCAGCCTGGTTCACGTCTACACCGACGGCAGCGTCGGCATCTCGACCGCCGCGGTGGAGATGGGGCAGGGCGTCCATCGCAAGATCCGCCGGGTCGCGGCCCGCACGCTGGGCGTCGATCTCGACCGGATCCGGATGGAGAGCACCAATACGACGCGCGTGGCGAACACCTCGCCCACTGCCGCGAGCAGCGGCGCCGACCTCAACGGCCATGCGGCCCGCTTAGCCTGTCTCCAGATCATCGAGCGCCTAAAGCAGGCGGTCGCCGCGGAGCGCGGCTTCCCGGCGGCTGAAATCGGATTCGAAAACGAAGCGGTGGTCCGCGCCGGTCAGCCGATAGGCCTTTCCTGGGAGCAGGTCATCGCCTGGGCCTACGCCAGGCGCATTCCCCTATCGGCTTATGCGGGCTATGCCACGCCGGGAATCCACTTCGACAAATCGAAAGAGAAAGGCCGCCCCTTCGCCTACCACGCCGTCGGGACCGCCGTGGTCGAAGCGACCGTCGATGGATTGCGCGGCGTTCCCCGCATCGATTCCGTCAAGATCGTGCACGACGTCGGCCAGAGCCTCGATCCGGCGACCGACCGCGGGCAGATCGAGGGAGGCCTCATGCAGGGGATCGGCTGGATGACGTGCGAAGAGCTCCTCTACTCGCCCGAAGGGAAGATTCTGACCGACAGTCTGGCTACTTACAAAGTCCCGGATATCGGCGCGACGCCCGAAGTGACCATCCATTTCCTTGAGGATACGCCGCCGCCCTTCGGGATTTTAGGCGCCAAGACCGTCGGCGAGCCGCCGCTGATGTACGGGATCGGGGCATACTACGCGGTGCTCGATGCCCTGCGGGCTTTTCGCCCGGAGCTTCCTCTGACTTTTCACGCTCCGCTGACGGCGGAGAGGACGTTCCGGGCCCTCTGGCCGTGAGCGTCTTCAGACAGTGAAGTCCCTCCTCGAATATTCGGCTTCTGAGCGGGGACTAAGAGCGGGCGCGGGTCACTTCGCCTCGCCGTTCACCGGCATCACCGGCATCCGCGGGTGCTTGGCGAACGAGAAGGCCAGCTGCTCATACCAGGAATCGGATGACATCGACATCCGCAGGATCTGCTTCCAGACGTCCACGGGCGGGCCGAATTCCTTCCAGTCGATCACCATCACCCGCACGCCGCGCCGCCGCATTTCCTGAAGCAGCAGCCTGTAATTCTTGTCGAGGTGCTGCAGGTAGTCCAACGGCACGCCGACTTCTTCCCCGCGGGCCCGGGTTTCCATGCGGCGGTGGCATTCCTCGGGCGCGACATCCAGGTAGACGAAGATGTCGGGCGGCATCACGTCGCGGCTCATGTTGCGGAACACGTCGACGTACAGCTCGAATTCCTGGCGGGTCATGAATCCGCGCTCCATGGCCGTCGTGGCGAACACGGTGTCGCCGTAGATCGGACGGTCCTGGATGACCACCTGGCCCTGCGGGCCCCAGGCCAGCTCCACGGCCAGCCGGTGCTGCTCGTAGCGCTGGCAGAGCATGAACATCTGCATCGAAAAGCCGCCGCCGGTGTTGTTTCCGGTGCGCAGGTCGTCGTAGTAATGGTTGAGGAAATAAGTGAACTTGGGACTGTGAGTCGGCTCCTCCAGCACATGGGCCGGCCATCCGCTGGCGGTAGCCGCCGAGCTGATGGCGTGGCAGGCGTTGGTCTTGCCCGCCCCGATGTTGGCATCGATGGTGATGAACAGCCCTTGCTTGCGCGGGTTTTCGGCTATATCCATGGATCGATCCTTTCGCTGTATCGGTTAAGGCGTAGGCGAATCTACGGAACACCGAACTGCCAAAAGATACGCGCAATCACCACGAAAATCAAGTCAACTGAAGGCCAAAAAGCTTTCGCCATCCGCTTTACTTCTTCTTCTTCTCCCCATGCTCGCGGGGCCCATATTCCCCGGCTGGCGCAATCACCTCTCGGTAGGGACTGGTCCAACTCTTCAAAAAAATCTTCGCCAGGGCGCCGGCAAGGTTCGGACTCGTGCCGACAATGCCCAGGTTGCGAAAAGAGTAAAAATATTTTTTTTCGCAATTGCTCGTCCCGAGCCAAAATCTCACACTGTCGGCGACAATGTATTTGCAGTGCTCTACGCGCGCGAAGGGGATATATCCGCCGGACCAATCCGGGATGGCCGTGAAAGCGATTTCGAAGTTTGGCAGGCTGGCCAGATCCTTGAGGGCCGGCACATCGGGGGTTCCCTTCTCCCAATCCGACACGATCATTCGAACCTTGACACCGCGCTTCGCAGCTCGCCGCAGGGCATCATCAATCGCGCCATACCTGCCGCCCTGCCGATCGGCAGGGGAATAGGAAAGAAACTGCAGGGAAAGGAATTGCCGTGCGCCGTCGATGAGCTCGACGATGGCCCGTTCATCCCACAGCGCCGGATCGGGAATATAGCCGAGAGGACTGAAGGTGGGAAAAAGTGCCGCGGCATCTCCCGCAGCGTCCTTGACTCGGATGGGGGTCCGATACTCTTTCTTTGTCAGGGGGAAGGCCTTGATCGCTTCAGGCGGAAGAGACGCAAGCTGCCAGTCAAGGTTGAAAATATCTCCATAAGCCGCCGCGATTTGGCCGTCGTTGATGCGAAGTCCGAGCTCGTGGATATGCTCCAACGCCCGCCAATCAAAATTCTGGCTGCCGACAAAGACTTGCCGGCCGTCGACGATGAAATACTTGGCGTGCTGTATGCCCCCCGCGATCGCGCCGAAATCGATGCGGCGCACTTCGATATTCCGGTGCTGCGAAAGCCGGTTGACGCTCTCCGGATAAGTCCGGTACATCCCCGCATCCACCATGACCCGGACCTTCACGCCGCGGCCCGCGGCCGAAGAGATCGCGGCGAGAACGTCCTCCAGCATTTTCCCCGGCTCATTGGAGATGTAGTACTCTTCAAGATCGAGCGTTTGGCCCGCTCCTCCGATCATCTCCAGCCAAACCTCCCGCGTGTTGCGGATCTCGGGATTATCCAAAGCCGTGCCCACGGGAATGCTCTCGACGATTTCAATGTCCGGGGCCGGCCGGGCGGGTCCGATGATTTGAGGAACAAGCAACAACAGCGTAAGAATAAGGTTCTTCATGAAGAAGGCCTCAATAGACTTGCCCGCCTATATTACCATTGGCCTTGGCTTGTCTCCTATCTCATTTCGTTATATAAATTTTCTTTAAGGATAAGGAGGACGAATGACCGAGAAGAAAAAACGGACGTCGGCGCGCGCTCTGCCCCGAATCGAGGTCGGGATCCTGGGCGGGACGGGCTTGTACGAGATCGAGGGGATCGTGGACCTCAAGGAATACAGGCTGCCAACCCCGTTCGGCGACCCGTCGGATGTTTACATCATCGGCCGGCTCGAGGGCCGGCGGGTCGCCTTCCTCAACCGCCACGGCCGCGGACACCGCCTGCTCCCCATGGAGATCAACTATCGGGCCAACGTCTACGGCTTCAAGATGCTCGGCGTCGAACGTGTCATCTCCGTCAACTCGGTCGGGTCGCTCCGGGAGGAGATCCGGCCGCGCGATTTCGTTTTCGCCGACCAGTTCTTCGACAAAACCCACCGCCGCAGCACGTTCTTCGGCGAAGGGATCGTCGCCCACATCTCCTTCGCCGAACCCGTCTGCCGGGAATTGTCCGCGTTCCTTTACGGGACGGCCGTCAAGCTGGGCCTACGCTCCCATCTCGGCGGGACGCACGTCTGCATGGAAGGGCCGGCCTTCTCGACCAGGGCCGAGTCGCGGATCCATCGCCTTTGGGGCGGTGACGTCATCGGCATGACCAGCGTCACCGAGGCCAAGCTCTTCCGCGAAGCCGAGATCTGCTACGCGACGATGAACCTGGCCACGGATTACGACACCTGGCATGCCGAAGGGGAATCTGTTTCGGTCAAGCTCGTTCTTGAGAACATGCGGCTCAACATCCATAACGCCAAGTCCGTGATCCGGAACGCGGTCGCCGGAATGCCGCCCCACGACGGTGCGGCCTGCGGTTGCCGGACGGCCTTGGCCGGCGCGATCATGACCGACCCGAAGCTCATCCCTGCGGCCAAGAAACGGGAACTCCGGTTGATCATCGAAAAATATATCAAATAGAAAAGGATCGTCATGAGACTGGAGTCGTTTCATGAAAGATCACTTTGAGATCCTCATTCTCATCGGGCGTCCCGCTTCGGGTAAATCGGAAGTCATCGATTATTTAAAAAAGACCCCGATCCCGGAACGCTTGAGACGTTTCCATATCAATGGATTCGAAGAAATCGATGATTTTCCCATGCTTTGGACCTGGTTCGAGGAAGACGCTATCCTGGAAAAGATCCTGCATAAGCCGCGGGTCCATTCCGACTCCGACGGCTATTTTCTCCATCCGTATCAATGGGATCTATTGATCGAGCGAATCTCTCTCGAATATCAGAAAAAATCGCGCGACAAGGTCTATGCCGAGGATAGGACGACCCTGATTGAATTCAGCCGAGGCTCCGAACACGGCGGCTACGAATCGGCCTTCCGTCACCTCTCGGAGGAAATCCTGGAAAAAGCATGTGTTTTGTATATCGATGTTCCTTATGAGGAATCTCTGCGCAAAAACCGTCGTCGTTTCAATCCCAACCGCCCGGATTCGATCCTGGAGCATGGTTTACCGGATCACAAATTGGAACGTTTGTATAAGGAAGTGGATTGGGAGCGGTTTAAGGGGAATGATCCTCAATTTTTGCATCTTTCCGGCCGCCGGATCCCCTATGCGGTTTTCGACAACATGCCCGAAAAGACCGACCGGCCGGATGTGCTGGGCGCCCACCTGGAAGACGTGCTGAACAAACTGTGGTCCCGCCGGCGGGAGGTCAGACCATGAGCTTCCTCTCCCGCAACCCGCTCCATCATTCGGCCGCTTTCCGGCGCCGGCGTTTCATGAACTGGTTCCCCCTGGGGTTGACCTATGCGACCATGTACATGGGCCGGTATAACTTCAATCTCGTCAAGAACGACATCGGCGCCTGGTATCACTTGGACAAGGCGCAGATGGGGTTGATCGCCACCTTCGGCTTCTGGACCTATGGGCTGAGCGTCATCATCAACGGCCCGCTGGCGGACCGCTTCGGCGGGCGCAAGGCGATCCTGATCGGAGCGCTGGGAGCCGGGACGCTCAACCTGGCCGTCGGCCTGATGTTCTTCAACGGCTGGACGGCCCACGTCCTCTGGAACATGAGCTGGCTCTGGAGCCTGAATATGTACTTTCAGAGCTTCGGCGCGCTCTCCGTGGTCAAGGTCAACAGCACCTGGTTTCACGTGCGCGAACGCGGCATCTTCGGGGGCATCTTCGGCATCATGATCTCGTCCGGTTATTTCCTGGCGACCACGATCGGCTCGGTGCTGCTGGCCAGCTTCGCCAACTGGAACGTCATCTGGTTCGTGCCGGCCGCGGCCATGGTCACGATGTTCGTCGTCGACCTGCTGGCGGTGCGCAACCGCCCCAGCCAGGCGGGCCATGCTGATTTCGACACCGGCGACGGCTCGAACGCCCACCTAGCCGAGAACGCGCCGCTTCCCATAAAGGCTTTACTGACCAAGGTGTTTCGCAACCCGGTGATCGTCTTTTTGATCTGCGCCGAGTTCTGCACCGGTTTCGTGCGTCAGGGCGTGATGCTCTACTTCACCGAATACCTGGCCGAGGTCTATCACCTTCCGAAAACGAACGTGCTCTTCTGGTGGACCGGCGTGGCCTTCATGTTGGGCGGCATCTTCGGCGGCCTCCTGTGCGGGTGGATGAGCGACAATCTGTTCCAGTCCCGGCGCCCGCCCGTAGCCTTCATCTTCTATCTGGTGCAGGTGGTCATGCTGGCGATGCTCGGTTTCAGCTGGGGCCGCGGCACCTGGCTCGGCCAGCTCTGGGCGGTCGTGCTGCTGGGCCTGACGGCCATGTTCATCTTCGGAGTCCACGGAATGCTATCGGGCACCGCCTCCATGGACTTCGGCGGCCGCAAGGCGGCGGCCACTGTGGCCGGGGCGCTCGACGGCGTGCAGTACGTCGGCAGCGGTTTGACAGGTTTCGGATTGGGCTGGGTGCTGAAGACTTATGGCTGGGACGGTGTCGCCGCCGCCGGCCACACTCCCGCCCATGCCTGGATCTGGGTGGCCTGCATCATTCCCTTCAGTCTGGTGGGGGCCTTCATCATGACCCGCATCTGGAAAGCCAAGCCGGGCCATGCGGCTCATTGACGGCCGCGGGGAACAATATTGGCTGATGCGCCGCTAGGGTGCTAGACTCCTTTGCGGCTGTTGTAGACTGTTCCCTGCATTCTTTTATAAAGCTCCAAAACGGCAACCGCTTCGCCGCGCAAGCTTTCGCTTTCGGTTTTTATCCCGCGTTTCAGCAGCTCCTGCGGCCAAGCCGCCGGCAGCGGCCCTTCGTCGAAACCCAGGATCGCGCTGACATCCACGGCCGCGGCGCCGTAGCGTAGAATCGTGATCCCCGACCACAAGAGAGCGCCCAGACACATCAGGCAGGGTTGGGAGCTGGTCACCAGTTCGGTGGGGATCGCGGCATCATGGCCCAGGTCCCAGGTCTGCAGGTGCTTCTGGGCGAAGGCGATGGCCATGATTTCGGCATGGGCCGGCGACAGGTTCAGCGGTTCGACGCGGTTGACGCCGGCGGCGAGCAAGCGTCCGCTGTTGGCGGCAAAGACCCCGGCCGCGAAAGGGCCGCCGCTCGCATGCTCCACGTTCTGCCGCGACAGCCCGATCGTCCAGCGCATGCGCGCCTCGGGATGGGGAATAACAATATCCTCGCCGGACGTTATTTTCTCAAGCCAGGCGGGCATGGTCAGCAGGACGCCGTGAGCGGGAGATTCTTCATTTTTCATTGATTTTCATTTTACCATGATCCGGCCAGGCGATTCGATAGCCCGCCCCCCGGCCTTCCTCCTTCGGCCAGGGGGAACGTTGACAAGGTCCCGAGAGTTCCCTAGAATCATGCTCTGGCTTGTTCGAGATGAGGCGTGACCTTGCAAATAAAAGTAAATGAACAGACGATCGAGATCTTTGCGGGAGCCCGGGTCGAGGATGTCCTGCGCAAATACTCCCGCAGCGAATGGATGCTGGTGCGGAAAAAAGAAAAGAAGGTCAGCGACCGGTACGGCCACGAGGTCGGACTGGACGGCGAGCTGATCGGCGGCGAAGAGCTGATGACGAGCGCCCGCGTCCCGGAGGAGCCCCATTCATGAAGCGTATCCTTTCGCCCTGTTCGATGCTGCCCCTGGCATTCCTGACGCTGCTTGCCTCGCTCATCCTGCCGTCCTGCGCCAGCCTGCCGCCCGTGCCGGCCGGCCCGGCCGAGACGTCTGCGACGACCAGGTCGTCTTTGACGACCGAGTCGCACATCGTTATTTTCCACTCCAACGACATACACGGCCGGATCGACGCCTTCGCCAAGGTGGCGGCGATCCTCGACGCGGAGAGGAAGAGCGGCGCCGACGTTTTCTATTTCTCGGCCGGCGACAATTTCACGGGCGATCCGGTCATCGACCGTTACGACCCGCCCGGCGAGCCGATGCTGGCTCTGTTCGGCCGCCTGGGCCTAGCCGTCGTGTGCCCCGGCAACCACGAGTTCGACTACGGGATGGGGCCCTTGCGCCGGTTCGCGTCTCTCTTCCCCATGGTTTCGGCCAACATCGAGGCGCCGGCGGGCGCCTTTCCGGAGCTCCGCCCGTGGACGGTGCTGAAGACCAAGAACGGGACCGCGATCGTCGTCTTCGGGCTGATCCAGATCGAGCCCGGCAACGGCCTGCCCTCGACCCACCCCGACAAGGTCAAGGGGTTGCGCTTCAGCGAGCCGCTGGCCAAGGCCCGGGAGATGAAGGGCCTGCGCGCCTCCGGCCAGGTCCTGGTCGCCCTGACGCACATCGGCTACGACCAGGACCTCCTTCTGGCCCGACAGATGCCGGAGATCGACGTGATCATCGGGGGCCACTCGCACACCCGCGTCGATCCGGCGGTCAACGTCAACGGCGTGCTGGTCGCCCAAGCCGGCGCCGGGAACCAATACCTGGGCCGAATCGACCTGCGGCTCAGGGACGGCCGGGTAGTCGAGAAGCAAGGCCGGTTGATCGATCTGAGCCAAGTGCGGGACGAGGACGCCTCGATCAAGTCCATGATCGCCAAATACCGCCGGAACCCGGCCCTAGCCCGCGTCCTCGCGGAGGCCCCGCGGGAGATCAGCGGCATGAACGCCCTGGGCAGCCTGATGACCGACGCCATTCGCCAGGCCCACGGCCTGGACATCGCCTTCCAGAACAACGGCGGCATCCGCATCGGCCGCCTGCCGAAGGTCATCACCCTGCGCGACGCGTACATGCTGGACCCGTTCGGCAACCAGGTCGTGGAGATCGCCATGACCCCGGCCGAGATCAGGAGCCTGATCAAGGCGTCCTTCGAGAAGCGGGGCGAAATCGAGCTGCAGGTGTCGGGAATCACGTACGTCGTCCGCACGGACGGGACCCGGCAGGTCCGGGAGATCCTGTTGCGCCGTCCGGACGGGTCTCCCTTGCCCGAAGACCGGACTTACAAGGTCGGTCTCTCCAGCTACATCGCCAGCTCTTACAGCTTCGCCCACCAAGATCCCGGCCGCTCCCTGCAGACCTCCACGGTCGATGACCTGATCCTCTACCTGGAAAAGGGCGCGGACCTGGAGCTTTACCGGGACGTCGTCCGGGCCGTTTGGGAGAAGTCGCCCGGACCCTCCGAAAACTGACCGGGGCAGGAGAGTTCCGATGGCCCAGCTTTATTTCCGCTACTCGACCATGAACGCGGGCAAATCCACGGAGATCCTCAAGATCGCCCACAACTACGAGGAGCAGAACAAGCGCGTCCTCCTTTTCACCCCGGCCATCGACGACCGCTTCGGCCGCGGCCAGATCACCTCGCGGATGGGCCTCCAGCGCGAAGCGCAGATCATCGATGCCGCCACCGACATCCCGCGCCTGGCCCGGGAGGCCAACCCCGATTGCGTGCTGGTCGACGAGGGCCAGTTCCTGACCCGCGCGCAGGTGATCCTCCTGACCCGCATCGTCGACCAATTGAACATCCCGGTCATCGTCTACGGCTTGAAAAACGATTACCGCAACCGGCTCTTCAGCGGCAGCGAGGCGCTGCTGCTCCTGGCCGACAAGATCGAAGAAGTGAAAGCCGTCTGCTGGTACTGCACGAAGAAGGCGACCATGCTGCTCAAGTTCAAGGACGGCCAGCCGGTGGGCGATGGCCCGCAGATCGAGATCGGCGGCAACGACAAGTACATCTCGGTGTGCCGCAAGTGCTATGGGCAAAAATTGGAGATCAAGTAACAGGGTTCGCCTTTGACTCTCTTTCGACCCTGTGTTAATTGTCTTACTAAGCCGGGCGGAATATAATTGACCCCGGATGTCTTTGTCGCCCGGCTAGTACTCGGGGAGCAGTAAGGATTATGTAACATATTTACTGCTCCCCGTAGTAAGGGATGGCGAAAATCGAAATCAACCGCGTCTTCCTGATCGTCCTTGATTCCGTGGGCGTCGGCAGCCTGCCCGATGCCGCCTCCTACGGCGACGAGGGGGCTAACACTCTGGGCCACGTCGCCGAGCACCGTGGCGGTTTAAAGCTTCCTCATCTGGCGACGCTCGGCTTGGGGAACATCCTTCCCCTCGTGGGCGTCCCCCCCGCCCCCGTTCCGCTGGCCTCCTGGGGTCGAATGGCCGAAATGGCGCGCGGCAAGGACACCCTGGCCGGCCACTGGGAGATGATGGGCCTTGCCCTGAAGAAGCCGTTCGCCCTGTTCCCCGCGGGCTTTCCGCCCGGACTGTTATCCGAATTCAAGCGCCGGACCGGGGTCTCCGGCCTTTTAGGCAACAAGGCCGCTTCGGGCACGGAGATCATTGCCGAGCTCGGGGCCGAACACATGCGCAGCGGCTTCCCCATCGTCTATACCTCGGCCGACAGCGTGTTCCAGATCGCCGCGCATGAAGACATCATCCCGTTGCCCGAACAATACGAGATGTGCTCGCGGGCCAGGAGACTCTGCGACGATTGGCGGATCGGCCGGGTCATCGCCCGGCCTTTCATCGGCCGTTCCGGAAACTTCCGCCGCACGGCCAACCGCCGTGATTTTTCCATGCCGCCCCCCGGGGAAACGGTGTTGGATGTCCTGCTGAAGAACGGATTGTCCGTAGCCGCCATCGGAAAGATCGAAAATATTTTCGCCGGACAGGGCATCAGCCGTTCGCGCCCCAGCCACGACAATTCCGAAGGCATGCGCCTGCTGGGGGAGGAATTGGCGGCCGCCCAACGAGGCTTGATCTTCGCCAACCTGGTCGATTTCGATATGCTCTACGGCCACCGCAATGACGCCGACGGCTACGGGACGGCTTTGGAAACGTTCGATCGCGAGCTGGGTGTCCTGTTGCCCGGACTCGGCCCCGGCGACATGCTGGTGATCACGGCCGACCATGGCTGCGATCCTGCCCATCCCGGCACCGACCATACCCGGGAATACGTTCCGCTCCTGGTGTACGGCCCGGGCTTACCGGCGAGGCCACTCGGCGTGCGGCGCACCTTTGCCGATGTCGGCGCGTCCATTCTGGATGTGTTCGGATTAAGGCTTGAATTTCCCGGGCGGAGCTTCCTATCGGAAATTCGTTCGACCCCGGCCTGAGGAGGCATCATGGATCTTTATGAGCGCATCATGGATGCCGTCGGTTTCATTAAAGAGAATTGTCCGCTGGCTCCGCGGGTCGGGGTGGTTTTGGGCTCGGGGCTGGGGGAATTCGCCGATTCGGTCGAAGATCCAACCGCCATCGCCTCTGCCGACATCCCCCATTTCCAGCGGGTGAGCGTGGCCGGTCACGCCGGCCGGATGGTGCTGGGCAAGATCGGCCCTGTTTCCGTAGCCGTTCTGCAGGGGCGCATCCACTATTACGAAGGGCATGAGATCGGCGACGTGGTCTTCCCCGTGCGGGTGCTGGCCGCGCTGGGGGTTCGCGGCCTTCTGCTGACCAACGCCGCCGGGGGCATCAACCGCGAATTCCGGCCCGGGGACCTGATGGTTATCCGCGACCACATCAACCTGACGGGCGTCAACCCGCTGCGCGGGGCCAACGACGAGCGCCTGGGCCCGCGCTTCCCAGACATGAGCGCCCTCTACGACCCGGCCTTCCAGGAGATCATCGCCACGGCGCTGGCCGAGGCCGGACGCACGGCGCATCGCGGGGTCTATGCGGGCCTGAGCGGACCATCCTACGAGACGCCGGCCGAGATCCGCATGCTGGCCTCACTGGGCGCCGACGCCGTAGGCATGTCCACCGTGCCGGAGGCCCTCGCCGCCCGCCACATGGGGCTTCGCGTGGCCGGCATCTCCTGCATCACCAACCTGGCCGCCGGAGTCTCGGACCGGCCTCTCGACCACCGGGAGGTGACCGAGACGGCCGATCGGGTGAAAATCGACTTCATCGGCCTGCTGAACCGGGTCGTCCCGCGACTGGGCTGAACCTCGGACGGCCTACAGAAAACGAGGTGCGACGTGTCGAGGGATCCTCATTCCGTGCCTCCTACATTACTTGAACAGCGGGTCGGGCAGGATCGAGACCTTCTTAGTCACGACGTCCTTGCCGTCCACGTTCAGCGTGACTTTATAGGCGCCGAGATCGGCCTGCAGGCCGCCGCCCCGTCCGCCCCGCCCGCCGCCCATCCCCGTCGGCTGTGGAGCGTTGGGGTCCGCCCGCCGGCTCAGGGTCCAAACGGCCTTCTGCAATCCTTTTTTGGCCGTCCCGGTCACTTCCTGGATCAGGTTCCCTTCCAGATCCTTGACCACCAGCTTGACGGCCTTGGCCTCGGCTTTTAGGTAATAGTACATAGACGCGCCTACGGCCGGATTGTCCACCTTGGCCATCTCGCCGATCGTCTCGCCCCGCCGTTCCAGGCGGTTCCAGCGGGTGGCGTCCTTAATATCGAAGAGATAAGCGTCCTTCTGGAAGTTTTCGGGCTTGAACTCCTTGAACGGAAAGATGTCGGCGATATAGATCCCGCGTCCGTAGGTGCCGATGACCATCTCGCGCTCACGTTTCTGGATGTCGATATCGCGGATGATCACATTGGGCGCGGCACTGGAGAAATTCGTCCAGCTTTTGCCTTTGTCGAAGGTGATGTAGACGCCATAGTCCGTGGCCAGGTAGAGGACATTGGCGTTGTCCGGGTCTTCCTTGATCCGGTAAACGGGGTTGTTCATTCCGGCGGAAATGTCCTCCCAGGTCTGGCCCAGGTCGCGGGTGACGAAGACATAGGTCTTGTCCTCGTTGTGCGTCCGGTAGCCGTTGAAGGCCGCGTAGCAGGTCTTCTCGTCGAAGGCCGAGGGGACAACGGACTTGACCCACCGGTCGTAGGGGATCAGGGCGCCCTTGATGTCCTTTTTGGGCTTGCCGGCCGCGTCGTAGAACCGGGCCGTGATGTTGACCCAGGTCACGCCGCCGTCCGGCGACATCTGAAGATTGCCGTCGTCGGTGCCCGCCCAGTAGAGCCCGGGCTTCTTGGGCGATTCGGCGAAGGCATAGACGGTGGCGTACTGGAGATTGGTCTTTTTGGATAGGGCGATCCGTTCCTTATCGGCCTTGGATAGGTCGGGGCTGATCTGCTGCCAAGTGCCCTGAGCGCCGCGGCTCAGGGACCGCCAGACGAACTGCGAGGCGATGTAGACGATGCCGGGATTATGCGGCGAGAGGACGATGGGGGCGTTCCACTGGTAGCGCAGGGGCGCGGCTCCGGCCGCCGTTTCCTCGGGCGTCCGGCGCTTAGCCAGGCCGATCGTCTCGCCGGTCTTCATGTTCATCCGGCTTGATGAGCCGAACTGGCTTTCATAATAGACGTACTCGGGGTTCCACCAGTCACGGACGGCGTAGAAGCCGTCGCCGGTGGGCAGGTAGAACCAGTCGGCGGCGAAGACCCCGTACTGGTTGCGGTTCTGCGAGGGGCCCAGCCAAGCGCCGTTGTCCTGGGTGCCGCCCATGACGTTGTAAGGGACCTCGTTGTCCGCGGAGACGTCGTAGAACTGCTGGGCGCTGATGGCATTCTTCTGGCTCCAATGCTTGCCCCCGTCCCAGGACTCGCAAACGCCGCCGTCGTTGCCGCTGAGAACGTGTTTCGAGTTCAGGGGATCGATCCAGGCGCCGCGGTGGTCGACATGCGTCTTCATGGCGCCGGCGTCCCAGCCGGTGGCTTTGAACGTCTTTCCGGCATCGACGGAAATGGTGGCGTTCGTGTCGGTGCAATAGAGCGTTTTATCATCGTTCGGATCGATATAGATCCGCCCGTAATACCCTCCCTCGGTCTGGTTGATCAACGAGCTGCCGCCCGAAAGGGCGTACTCGGTCATTTTTTTCCACGTCTCGCCCAGGTCGTCGGATCGGTAGACGATGCCGTCCCGCTTGACCGGCTTCTGGCCGGCCAGGGCTTTGGCGTAGAGCATCTCCAGGACGTGGCGGTTGACGAGCTGGGCCCGGCCCTTGGCGTCGGCGGAATCGGGCTTGGGGGCCTCGCGTTTGAGGACCTTCTCGATCTCGTCGATCGAGGCCTGGATGTCTTTGTCCTTGGCGTAGACCTTGCGGGCCGCGGCGTTGAGCTTGGCCAGATCAACGCCGCTCTTGGCCAGGAAGTCCTTGTCGCCGATGGCTTCGTTGAGTTTCTTAAGCAGGTCGGCCTCGTTCTCGGCCGTCAGGGGCTTGAATTTGGGGGCCTGTTTAGCCATGTCCGGATTGATCTTATAGATCTTGAACTTGGCGAAGGAAAAATCCTCGGCCCACAGGCCGGCCGCGGCGCCGCCGCCGAAGCCGCCCAGACGGAAGTTGGCCCCGCCGTCGCGCTCGGCCAAGCCCAGGATGAGGCCTTCGTCGAGGCGGGCGTAGACGATCTTGGGGTTCTTTTCGAAGATGGCCAGGCCGGCGCGGCCGAGTTCGGCGTTGACCGGCAGGCCCTCGGTCAATTTCTTCCAGGTCTTGCCGCCGTCCATGGATTTGTACAGGAAGTTGCCGGGCTGGCGGTCGATGTAGGTCCAGGTGCGGCGAAACGTTTTATAGGCCGCGGCGATGATGATATCGGAGTTGCCCGGGTCGAGGACGAAATCGGCCACGCCGCGGTCCTTGACGCCGGCCGCCAGGAAGACGTTGGCCCACGTCTTGCCGCCGTCCGTGCTCTTGAAAAGGCCCCGCTCGCAGTCCATCTCGTTGTCGTAGAGCTTGCCCTCGGCCGCGACATAGACGATGTCGGGATTCTTGGCGTCGACGGCGACCTTGGGGATGAAGAAGCTCTTCTCCAGGCCGATTCTGGTCCAGGTTTTGCCGGCGTCCGTGGATTTCCACATCCCGTTGCCGTGCGCGGACGAGCGGGCGTGCATCGGTTCGCCGGTGCCCAGATATAGGATCGCGGCATTGGAGGGGGCGATGGCCAGGTAGCCCATGCTCATGGTGCCGTACTTGTCGAACAGCGGCTCGAAGTGAATGCCGCCGTCCTCGGTCTTCCATAGCCCGCCCGAGGCGGTCAGCACGTAATAGGCCTGGCTCTGGCCGCGGGGTACGGCGAACTCGGTGATGCGGCCGGAGAACGTGACCGGCCCGATCCAGCGCCAGGAAAACTGGTTGAGATCCTCGGTCGTCACCGGCACCTGGGCGAACGCCGCGGTCCCGAGACCAAGGACGAGCCCCAAGGCCAGAACGGCCCCGATGATTTTTGCGAACCAATGCTTCATCCCATCTCCTCCTATAAAGATTGATTGATTGAATAATAAGCAGAATCAAAATAGGGTGCGGACGACAGCCGGCGCGCGCTCACGAGAAGACGACCTCGGCGGGGCGGTGTCGGTCGCGAACGGAATCGGGCATGCGGCGGGACCTCACTCGACGGACGATCGCCGGTTCAGCAGGACGAAGAGGAGGCCGAACAGGGTCATCAGGCCGCCCCACCAGACCGCGGGATGGAGGTGGGACAGGACCTTGTTCGACTCGACATGGCGGACCAGATCATAGACTCCCGTGGCCAGGATGACCGCGCCCATGACGAGCAGGATCAGCCCGACGAAAAACCAGATCGGCTTCATTTTTTGGACGTTGTCGGTCATGATTTCTTCCCTTCTCACCAGAAGTAGATGTTGAGGAGAACGAAAACGATCAGGGAGAGGACGGCGTAGAAAACTGGCCGCTTGAACCACGGGACGGGCTCCAGAGCCGTCTCCGCAGTCAGGCCTTTGACCAGCCCGACCAGCTCCGCCTCCGGCTTCTTCGTGGTGAACAGGCTGATGACGATGGTCACGACGAAGGTGATGAGCCAGGCCCACCAGGCCCGCCAGAAATTCGCGGCCATGTCGCTGGCCGTTTTGGACAGGGTCAGGAAGCTCAACGAGATCCACTCGAATTTGACGGCCAGGTACATGGTGAAGGACGAGCCCATGCCGGCGACGAGCCCCCAGAAGGCCCCGCTGGGCGTGATCCATTTGACGAACATGCCCAGGAGCATCGTGGCGAAGAGCGGAGCGTTGACCCAGGAGAAGATGGCCTGCATATAGTCCATGATCGTGGGCATGCTCTTGGCCCAGTAGGCGGTGCCGACGCTGAGGACGACGGCCGCGATGGTGGCCGCCCGCCCCATCCGGAGCAGTTGCCTGGGCGAGGCTTTTTTATTGATGATGGACTGGTAGATGTCGTAGGTCCAGACGGTGTTGAACGCGCTGATGTTGCCCGCCTGCCCGGCCATGAACCCGGCCAGGAGCGCGGTGATGCCCAGGCCGACCAGACCGCGCGGGAAATAGCGGGCGATCAGCATGGGCAGGGCCGAATCGTAGTTGAGCTTCCCCTCGTCGCGTATCAGGGCGAACCCGCTCTGGGGATCGTTGGAGAGGGCCAGGGCGGCCAGTCCGGCTACGATGACGATGAACGGAACGGCCATCTTGAAGAACGAAGCGATGATGGGCGTCAGGCGGGCCGAGCGCAGGTTCTTGGCCGAGAAAGCCCGCTGGACGACCAGGAAATCCGTCGTCCAGTAGCCGAAGGAGAGGACGAATCCCAGCCCCAGGACGATGCCGCCCCAGCTGACAAGCATGCCGTTGGCCGAGGGGTCGCCGGTATTGCGCCAGAGGTGAGAGAAGGCCTCCGGAACCCGCTTCATGATATCGCCAAAGCTGCCGACTTCGACGATGCCTAAAATGGAGACGAGAAACAGCCCGAACCAGATCAGGAAGAACTGGATGATTTCGGTGAAGATGGCCGACATCAGTCCGCTCAGCGTGACGTAGACGGCCACGGTGGCGGCCGAGGCCAGCATGCTGACGTCCCAGTTCCAGCCCAGGAACGTGTGCAGGATGAGGGCCATGGCGTAGAGATTGATGCCGCTGACCAGCAGGGTCATGAGGGCGAAGGAAAACCCGTTGAGGACGCGCGTTTTCTCGTCGAAGCGAAGCTTGAGATAGCCCGGGACGGACTTGATTCGGGCGCTGTAATAGAAGGGCATCATAAAGATGCCCAGGAAAAGCATGGCCGGAATGGCCCCAATCCAATAGAAATGGGCCACGGACATGCCGTACTTGAACGTGTTGCCGGTCATGCCCAGCAGTTCCAAGGCGCCTAAGTTGGCCGAGAGGAAGGCCAGTCCGGCCACCCAGGCGGTGTTCTTCCGGCCGGCCAGGAAGAAATCCTCCTCGCTCTTGGTGAACCGCTTGAGGTAGAAGCCCAGACCGATGATGAAGGCGAAGTAGAACAGGATGATGAACCAATCGACGAAGTGAAGTCCGATCGCCTGCATGGCTTCGCCTCCTTCGGAAAACTGAAGTCAGGAATACTAAGCCGGGCAGAATATAATCTACTCCAGATTACCTTGATGCCCGGCTAGTACTCGGGGAGCAGTAAGGGTTATGTATCATATTTACTGCTCCCCCTAGTATCACAGCCCCGGCGGCGAAGTCAATTTGACCCGCGGATCGTTCCGCCGGCGCATTGACTTTTCTTCACCGGGATTCATATAATCCCCGGCGGAGCCCGTTGCCAGGAGCGATCTCATGCCCAAGTCCGAAGACGACCCGACCCCCGCATCCGTCCTTCTTCCGGTCCCTTCCCAGGCCTGCCGCTTGGGCCCTTCCCTTCAATTCCAGGGCGAGTTGTCCGGCGCGGAGGACCTCGTCATTCAGGGCGTTTTCCGAGGCCGGATTATTCTTCTGAAACGGACGCTCCATATCGATCTCCAGGCCAAAGTCGAGGCGGAGATCGAAGCCGGCGATGTCCATATCGCCGGCGCGCTCAACGGAAACATCCGGGCCACCGGACGGGTCGTCCTCGCCGCCTCGGCCCGGGTGAACGGCGACATCGCCGCCTCCCAGATCTCGATCCAGGATGGGGCCTGCTTCAAGGGGGCCATCCAGATGAAGAAGGGCTGACGCGGTCCCGTCCCCTCCCCGATTTTCTCATCTTCCATTATAATAGGGAATTCACGGACCCGACATGCGCGCCTTTCAACTCGTCTCCGATTTCGAGCCCAAGGGGGACCAAGTCCGGGCCATTGCCGACTTGGACAACGGGCTGGAAGGCCGCGAACCGCACCAGGTCCTGATGGGCGTGACCGGCTCGGGCAAGACGTTCACCATGGCCAATCTTATCGAGAAGGCCAACCGGCCGGTTTTAGTCATCTCGCACAACAAGACGCTGGCCGCCCAGCTCTACGGCGAATTCCGGCGTTTTTTCCCTAAAAACGCCGTCCATTATTTCGTCAGTTACTACGATTATTATCAGCCCGAAGCGTATATCCCCTCCTCCAACACCTACATCGCCAAGGAAGCGACGATCAACGACGAGATCGACCGCATGCGCCTGGCCGCCTCCAACGCCCTCTTCTCCCGTCGTGACGTCATCATCGTCGCTTCCGTCTCCTGCATCTACGGCATCGGCGCGCCCGAAACCTATTACAACATGAGCTTCAAGCTGGCCGTGGGGCAGGCCATGCCCCGGCGCGAGCTTTTGCGCAAGCTGGTGGGAATCCAGTACGAGCGGCAGGAGGCCGACCTAAAGCGCGGCGGTTTCCGCGTCCGCGGCGACGTGGTCGAAATCTATCCCGCCTACGAAGACATCGGCTTCCGCATCGAGCTCGACGGGGACACCATCGGACGCATCACGGCCATCGACCCGCTCCTGGGCCGGACGCTCGACGTCCACGATGAGCTCATGGTTCATCCCCGGACGTTCTTTTCCACCCCCCGCGACGTCCTGGACGAAGCCGTCCTGGGCATCGAGAAGGAACTGGAGGAACGCCTGGCCTTCTTCCGCGGCCGGGGTCTGGTCGTCGAGGCCGAGCGCATCGAAGAGCGGACGCTCTACGACCTGGACATGATGCGCGAGTTCGGCTTCTGCCCGGGCATCGAGAATTACTCGCGCTTCCTCAGCCGTCGAGCGGCCGGCGAGCCGCCCTACACGCTTCTCGATTATTTCCCCAAGGATTTCCTGACCATCATCGACGAATCCCACGTCACCGTGCCGCAAATAGGCGGTATGTACCACGGCGACCGGTCGCGCAAGATGACCCTCATCGAGCACGGCTTCCGCCTCCCCTCGGCCCTGGACAACCGGCCGCTCAATTTCGACGAATTCGAGGCCCGCGTCGGGCAGGTCCTTTACGTCTCGGCCACCCCCGCCCTCTACGAGATCAAGAAATCCAAGCGCCGGGTGGTCGAGCAGATCATCCGGCCGACCGGACTGATCGACCCGCAGATCGAAATCCGGCCGGTCAAGGGCCAGGTCGAGGACCTCAAGTCCGAGATCCTGGATCGGGCGGCCCGCGGCGAACGGACGCTGGTCACGACGCTGACCAAGAAGATGGCCGAAGACCTGACCCGTCATTACCACGAACAGGGCGTGCGCGTCCGCTATCTCCATTCGGACATCGAGACGCTCGAGCGGGTCAAGATCCTGCGCGACCTGCGCAAGGGCGTCTTCGACGCGCTGGTCGGGATCAATCTCCTGCGCGAAGGCCTGGACCTGCCCGAGGTCTCGCTCGTGGCCATCCTGGACGCCGACAAGGAGGGCTTCCTGCGCTCGGCCACCGCGCTCATCCAGACCTTCGGCCGGGCCGCCAGAAACGTCAACGGCCGGGCCATCCTCTACGCCGAGGCGATGACCGATTCGATGAAGGCGGCCATCGCCGAGACCAACCGCCGCCGCGGCCTGCAGGAGGAATTCAACCGGGAACACGGCATTACGCCCCAATCCATCCGCAAGGGCATCGACGAGGTCCTGGCTTCGGTCTACGAGCGCGACTACTTCGATTTCACCAAGATCGCCGAAGACAAGGAGGTCTACCTATCGCCCCAGAAACGCCGCCAGAAGATCGAGGAGCTGGAGAAACAGATGCGGGCGGCGGCCAAAGGCCTGGAGTTCGAGAAAGCGGCCCGGCTCCGTGACGAAATCGCCCGGATCAAGAGACACGACCTGGAACTTCTGAATGACTAAGCTCGCCGAGAAGATCGCCGGCTTCCCCGAGACGCCGGGGATCTATTTCTTCAAGAACGCCGCGGGCGGGGTCATATACATCGGCAAGGCCCGCCGCCTGCGCGATCGCGTCCGTTCCTATTTTCAGCCGACCGAGGACCTTAAGGTGGCCAACATCCTGTCCGAGACGGCCGATGTCGACTACATCCTGACCGATTCCGAGCGCGAAGCGGCCTTCCTGGAGAACAACTTTATCCAGCAGAACCAGCCGAAATTCAACCTCCGGCTCAAGGACGACAAGAGCTTTCCCTATCTGAAAGTGACGCTGGGCGAGCGCTACCCGGGGGTCTATTTCTGCCGCAAGGTGGGCCGGGGCGGGGCCCGCTTCTTCGGCCCCTTCAGCCCGTCCAACGAAGCGCGCAAGACGATCCATCTGGTCAGCAAATTTTTTGGTGTCCGAACATGCGCGGATCCCGTTTTCCGCAACCGCCAGCGGCCCTGCCTGGAATTCGATCTGAAGCTGTGCACGGCGCCGTGCGTCGAGCGCGTCTCTCCGATTGAATACAAGGAAAATGTGGCCGACGCGCTGCTTCTCCTGGAGGGCAAAACGGATAAGCTGGCCGAGATCCTTCGGACGCGGATGGAGCGCGCCGCGGCGGACGAGGCCTTCGAAGCGGCGGCCCATTGGCGTGACGTCCTCAAGTCGCTGGAACAGGTCCGGATCAAGCCGGCCATCATCTCCGTGCGGTTGGAAGACCAGGACATCTTCGGACACGCCGGCGGCGGCGGCCTGCATGCGTTCCATGTCTTCGTCATGCGCCAAGGCAAGGTCGTCCGTTCCCATGAGCGCATCCTGGAAGCGGATGCGGCCCGCGCCGATGACCGGCTTCTGCGCGAGGCCATGATTTCTTTCTATGCCGATCACGAAGCCCCGCCCAAGATTCTCGTCCCCTTCCTTCCCGCGGACCGGGCGGCGACGGCCGCGGAGCTGGGCATGCCGATCGGGCGCGGGCCGGACATTCTCGTCCCCGCCCGGGGCAAGAACCGCGCCCTCCTGGACATGGCGGGGAAGAACGCCGAACGCGTGCTCGCCGGCAGGGACGAAGCCCTCGGGCCGCTCATCGAGCTCAAAAACGCCCTCGGCCTTCCCGCCTTGCCCGTGCGGATCGAAGGCTTCGACGTGTCCAACACGCAAGGCGAAGAGACCGTCGCTTCGCTGGTCACCTTCGAAAACGGCAGGCCCTGGAAGGACGGCTACCGGAAATTTAAAATCCGGACGGTCAAGGGGCCGAACGATGTGGCCAGCATGGAAGAGGCCCTGCGGCGGTATTTCGGCCGGATCATCGAGGAAAAGGCCGCACTTCCCGACCTGGTTTTGGTGGATGGAGGGAAGCCCCAGCTCAACACGGCCAAACGCGTCCTGGACGGGCTCGGATTGAAGGACCTTCCTTTGGCTTCGCTGGCCAAGCGCGAGGAGCTTCTGTTCAGGCCCGGCCGCCGGGACGGCATCCGCCTGGCGCGGACGTCCGCCGCGCTCAAACTCGTCCAGCATATCCGTGACGAAGCCCATCGCTTCGCCATAACCTTCCATCGCCAAAGACGATCCAAAAGCAGTTTCACGTAAGGAGTCTCGCATGGTTCTCGGCATCGGCGTCGATATCATCGAAGTGGCCCGGGTCCAGAAAGCGATCGAGCGCAATCCGCGTTTCGTGAACAGGGTCTTCAGCGCGACCGAGATCGCCTACAGCGAGGGGAAGAAAACGAAATTCCAGCACCTGGCCGCGCGGTTCGCGGCCAAGGAAGCGTTTTTCAAGGCCATCGGCCGGCGTGTCTCCTGGACGGCGATGGAGACGGTCAACCTGGAGTCGGGCCAGCCGCAGGTGCACGTCTTGAGCGGCGAGGATTTCGGCTTCAGCCGGGCCCATCTCTCCCTCACCCACCTGGCCGAATACGCCATCGCCGTGGTCGTCCTGGAAAAAGATTGAGATCTAACGCGTCTTCCTAATGAACGCTTGCCACTGCGTCCGATAACCCCGGAAGGCTTCCCGGCCCTTATCAGTCAGCCGGAGGATGGTCAGGGGAATTTTCCCCCGGTACGTCTTTTCGATCGTCACGTAGCCCGCCTCTTCCAGCTTGGCCAGATGGGCGGAAAGGTTTCCCTTAGTCAATCCCGTTTCGCGCTGAAGGTAGAGGAAATCGGCCGATTCGACGGCATTGAGGATGGTGGCAATCACCAGCCGCGCCGGCTCGTGGATGAGGCGATCGATGCCTTCGGGAGACCAGGATTCGGAGCTCATTCCGAATCCTCGCTATGGACGGGATTTTGACGGAGATAGAGGGCCAGGGCAACTCCGCCGGAGACGAACAAGGCCGCGGCCGTCAGGGCGTAGAAAGCGACCAGGTTTGTTTTCTCGCCCCATCCCCAGAGCGACAAAGCGGTCCCGGTCGCGGCAACCGCGGCCGCTACGAGGACCAAGCGCCAGGCGCCTGTCCGGAAGGCCATTAGGATCAGGACCAGCGTGAAGGCCAGGCCGGAGACGATCGGGAGAGGATCAAAGCCGATCGGTTTATGGGTCCACAAGAAAACGATACCGAAGGACATCCCTCCGGCGAGAATCCCGGCCAGGAGGGAGATTCTCTTCCTCACCTTTTTTTCCGGACGCTTATAAGAAACGAATCCCGTGCGCCGGTAAGTCAGATTTTGCTTCAGGGACCGCACAATCCTGCGAGACAGCCAGCCGCCCAGGAAGAACCAAGGCAGGAAGCCGACATCAACGATTATCTTGATCGTGGATTTCACCGGCGCCAGGGCCTGGCCCAGAAAATAAAGAGCCAACCAGGCGCAGAAGCCTCCGACGCCCAGCTCCTGGATGCCGTCTTCGAACCAGGATTGGAACGTCCGCCGCTCGATGCTCTTAATGTCGCCTTTAACGTCCGCCGTCATGGGTGCCTCCATATACTAGTCTGTATTACAAACTTGTCTATATAATATCGCCCGTGATTCGATTTGTCAAGAGGAAATATAAAGCATCAAATCAATTGATCAGGCATGGTTTCCCGCGCTTGCGGGGAGAGCGATTGAGGCGTGTCGGAGCGCGTCTTAACCCGGGGTGAGGGGCGCGCGGGGGAAAACCCGTACGACGACTGAGCGGGCATGGTCCTACGCGTTAATTGAACGCTTTGCATCCGACGAGCGTAGGGAGCGAAGGAGGAGCGTCGGAGCGCGTTTCCCTTGCTGGGGGAAATGCGTGTGTTTTCCCTCGCGCGCCCCGAACCTCCGCCCCGAGCCCATCTGTTGCAAATCGAGGGCGAAAAGTCTAGATTGATGAATCATGACCGGACACGAATCCACTCTCCATGCTTCGGCCTTCGGCATCGACGGCCAAGGATCCCGCTCATGAATCGAAATCGTGCCCCCGGCCTGGCTCTTCCCGCTCTTCTCCTCCTCGTCCTCGGCGCGCGCACCTCTCCCCCGCTCCGCCTCCTGCCCGACGGGGCCAAGGCCTATGAGCACATCCGCGTCCTGGCCGCGGAGGAATTCCGGGGCCGGAAATCCGGTTCTCCCGAATTTATGAAGGCGGCCGAGTATGTCGCGGCCAAGATGAAGGAATACGGCCTCCAACCGGCCGGAGAAAAAGGGACCTATTTCCAGACGGTCCCCTTCCAATCGGTCACGGACTTCAATCCTCCCAATCGCCTGGAAATCACCGCGCCTCTCAAACGCGCTTATGTCCCCGGCCGCGGCCGCGATTTCATCCCGGCCCTGGGCACGGGTTCGGGAATCTCCCAGGGCCCGGCCGCGTTTGCCGGCTATGGTGTGATCTCCGAAAAACCCGCCTGGAACGACTATGACGGGCTCGACCCCAAAGGAAAAATCCTGATCGTCCTGCCGGACGGCCCCGAGGCCCTGGGCGACGCGGCCAAGGACTGGACGCTGGAGAAAAAGGTCCAATTGGCCGTCGAGAAGGGCGCCGCCGGGATGATCGAAATGGATCTCAGCGACCCCGGACAGCCGCCCGTGCGCCGCCGCGCCTCCGGCCTGCTCAAGCCCGGCGTCGCGCCGGCCGGGTTCGTCGTCGCTCACGCCGGCCGGAACGTTCTCGACGATATCTTCTATGCGGCCAAATCGAGCTGGCGGGACGCGGTCAGCAAAATATATCGCTTAAAGAAACCTCTGTCGTTTCAGCTTTCCGCCGCGCTCGAGATAGAGGCCCATTTCGTCCGGGAAGACCGGTCCGCCGTCAACGTTCTCGGCATCATCCCGGGATCGGACCGCCGGCTCAAAGATGAAGTCCTGATCATAGGCGGACACCTCGATCACCTGGGCGTCAACATGGACGGTTTCGTCTATCCAGGCGCCGACGACAACGCCACCTCCGTCGCCGTCATGCTGGAAACGGCCCGAGTTTTCAAGGCCTCCGGCTACAAACCGGCCCGCACGCTTCTGTTCGCCTCCTGGGCGGGCGAAGAAATGGGCATGGTCGGCTCGCGCTTCTATGCCGACCGCCCCGTTTTTCCCTTGAACAAGACCGTCTGTTACCTGAATATCGACATGGTCGGGACGGGCGATTCCACGCTCCTGGTCGGGGGCATGTTCGAGTACGCCAAATTCTACGAACTCGTCAAATCCGGGCTCGACCCCGAGCTCGTCAAGCTGCTCAAGCCGCGGGTTAATTACCGCGGCTCGGACCACTCCATGTTCTGGGACAGAAACGTCACGTCCATCAGCTTGCGCACCGGCGAGGTCCTGACCAACAAGCTCGACGACAAGCACCCGGAGTACCACCGCCCCGGCGACCGGGCCGAGACCATCGATCCGGCCCTGCTGGCCCTGGCCGCCCGATACCACCTGGAGGTGATCACCCGCTTGGCCGACACCAAAGACAACCTCTTAGATCCGAAATTCCGGGCCGAATTCATCCACAAGGACGCGGCCGTCGTCGACATGCACTGCGACACCATCAGCCGTTTCATGGCCGGCGAGGACCTGCGCCAGGATCTGCCCAAGGGCCACATCGACATTCCCAAGTTGAAACGCGGCGCGGTCGACCTGCAGGTCTTCGCCTGTTTCGCCCCGCCTCCGGCCAACGACGCCGAAAAGGCGGCCTCGGCCAAGGGCGTCATCAAGCAGATCGAAGCCGTCCACCGGCTCATTGCCCAGAATCCGGACGACCTCGAACTGGTCAGGACACCCGAGGATTTCGGGCGCCTGCGCAACAACGGCAAAACCGGAGTCCTCATTGGGATCGAAGGCGGCTATGCCATCGAGAACGACCTCGATCTGCTGCGGTCGTTTTTCCGCTCCGGTGTCCGCCTGATGACCCTGACCCATTGGACACACACCGACTGGGCCGACGCCTCCGGCGATCCGAAGCCGGTCTATAACGGGATGACGGAGTTCGGGAAAAGCGTGGTCGCCGAGATGAACGCCCTGGGGATGATCATCGACGTCTCCCATGTCTCCGACAAAACGTTTTATGACGTCCTGGCCGTCACCAAGGCCCCGGTCGTGGCCTCGCATTCCTGCTGCCGGGCCCTGTCCGACCATTTCCGCAACATGACGGACGATATGCTCAAGGCCCTGGCCAAGAACAACGGCGTCGTCGGCATCAATTTCTCCACGGGCTTCCTCAATGCCGCCGCCGACAAAAAGCGTCAGGCGTTCTGGAAGGAAACGGCCCGCAAGAACGGCCTCCCCGCCGATTATCTCGAAGCCGAAAAAGCCGACCCCAACAAAAAGAACAAGGCCTGGGCCGAGTTTAAAAAGGGATTGGAAGCGCTGAACAAGACCCTGCCGGTCGAGGACGTCAAGACCCTGGTCGACCACATCGACCATGTCGTCAAGGTGACCGGAGACGCCGACCACGTCGGCCTGGGCTCGGACTTCGACGGAATTTCCGACGCGCCCGTCGGCCTGGAAAACGCCGGGAAGCTGCCGGCCGTCACGGACGAGCTGGTCCGCCGCGGCTATAAAGAAAGCGACATTCGCAAGATCCTAGGCGGCAATTTCATCCGGGTATTCGGCGACGTTCAGCGGGCGGCCAAGAAGTGAGGACGGGATGACGCCACGCTACGGTTCTCCGGAAAGCGATCTGACCCACTACATCTGCCGCAAGACGAGCCGGCCGCCCCGGATCGACGGCCGCTTGGACGACGACTGCTGGCGGACCGCCGAGCGCTCGCCCCGCTTCGTCGACCTGGTCGGCGGCGGGCCCGGTTTTCTCGATACGCGCATGGCCGCGCTCTGGGACGACGAGCATCTCTATGTCGCCTATTGGATCGAGGAACCCAATGTCCAGGCCCGGCTGACCGAGCGGGACTCGTTCATCTGGACGGAAAACGACGTCGAGCTGTTCATCGCCGGGCCGGACTGTTATTACGAATTCCAGGTCAACGCCCGGGGCACCATCTACGAAGTCTTTTACGTCTGGCAGGACGCCCTGAAGAAGGGCGGGCCGTTCGACCGGCCGGAGTTCGACCTGACCGCGCATCCCGTCGACGTCCTCGGCGGTTTCCAGGACGCCTCCCGCTACGGCAAGCACCCGCGCGGCCGCCGCTGGGCCTTCATGGACTGGGACTTTCCCGGCCTGGGCTGGGCCGTCGCCGTGGACGGTACGCTCAATGACGACCGCGACATCGACCGGGGCTGGACGGTTGAACTGGCCTTCCCCTGGGCCGGGATGCGGACGCTGGCCCAGGGCCGCCCCCTGCCGCCCCGCAACGGCGACGTCTGGCGGATGGATTTCAGCCGCTTCGAGGCGCTTTACGCGGCCGGCATCAGGGTTGCCCCCGATCCGGGCTGGGCCCTCAACCGGCACGGCGTCTATGACTCGCATATCCCGGAATGTTTCTCCTTCGTCCACTTCGCCGGCGAAAAAGATTAGGGGCCGGCGCCTCCGCGGTCCGGGGGCGAGTTTGACCCTCGTCTTTTTATTGTGTTAATTTAGGACTCTCGGATAACTGAAAACGATGCTACGTTCCGGGCGCCGTTGCGTTTCCGCCGCCTTCGTCCTGGCCGCCCTCCTGCCTTGCCCGAATTCGACCGCCCAGACGCCTCCTCCGTCCTCGCCTCATTCGCTGGGCGCGGCCGTCCTGCCGCCCCCGACCACTTACAAGCTCAAAAACGGCCTGACCGTCATCCTCTCCGAGGACGACAGCCTGCCCCTGGTTTCCGTCGTCGTGGCCTATAAGGCCGGATCCATTTTCGAGTCGCCCGGCAAGACCGGCCTGGCTACGCTGATGGAAAACTTCATGTTCGAGGGGTCAGCCGACGTGCCCGACCACCAGCACATCAATCTCATCAACCGCGTCGGGGGAACGCTCAGCGCCGCGGCGAGCGAGGAGCGGACACTTTTCTATCAGACCGTACCCTCCAACCAGCTGGCCCTGGCCCTCTGGCTGGAAGCCGACCGGATGCGATTTCTGGAAATGAACGAGGACCGTTTCGAGAAAATCCGGGGCGATCTCCTCGAGGAGCTGCGTCAACGCCGGCAAAGCGAGCCGTATGGGAACGGCCTGACGGCTTTCGACCAGGTCCTCTACAAGGATTTTCCTTTCGGCCATTCTCTCTCGGGCACGGAAGAAGACATCCGCGGCCTGAACCTGGACGACGTCCGCCTTTTCTACAACAACTTTTACGGGCCCAACAATGCCGTCCTCTGTCTCACCGGCGACGTCAACAAAACCCGGGCCCGCGAACTCATCGGCCGCTATTTCGAGAGCCTTCCGCAGGGCCGGGACAACTCTACGGTCTTCGATCCCGCCTTCTGGGTCAAGAAACAGATCGTCGGCGGCAGCGTCGATCCCCTGGCCGCCGGGCCGGCCTTCTATCTGGGATTCCGCCTTGTCCCGCCCGCCAGCCGAGACTACTACACCCTGGTCCTCATCGACTACATCCTCCTGCGCGGGCGGACGTCGCGGCTCAACCGGCGCCTGCTCGGCCTGGACAACAAGATCGCTTATGAGCTGGCCGGAGGGATCGAGCGCCGCCGCGACCGGGCGGTCTACAAAATCTTCGTCCAGGCCAGCCAGGCCATGATCGAACCCTGTCAGAACGCCATCTTCGACGAGATGGAGAAGCTGAAACGCAGCTTCGTTTCTCCGGAAGAGCTGGACAAGTTCAAGGCCTTGCTCAAGCAGGATTATTACCTGCGCCTTTCCAACGCCCTGGAACGGGGGCTTTTCCTGGTCGACGCCTGGTTCACGTTTCCCAGCTTGGAGATGATCGGCCTGGAGCTGGACAAATACCTGGCCGTGACGCCGAGCGACGTCATCGGCATCGCCAATCGCTTCTTCACGACCGAGAATTCCGTCCTCTGGAACATCCGGACGAAATGAGAAGGATCGGTCTCGTCCTCTTCCTCTTCGCCGCGGCGGCCGCGCCGGCGGCGGCACAGGAGAGGTTCCGCAAGACTCCCCCGCCCCCCGATCCCCTGCCCCTGCTGCGCCTTCCGGCCATCGAATCCGCAGTCCTTCCCAACGGGCTCCGGATCGCCGTCGTCCCCTGGACCAGCACGCCGCTCATGTGCCTCCAACTGATCCTCGACGCCGGCGAAGTCCGCTCCCCGGAGAACCTGCCCGGCCTGGCCAGCGGCGCCGCGCACCTCTTCCTGCGCGGAACGCGGTTCCGCTCCGGGGCCGACATCGAGGACCTGATCGAATCGCTCGGCGGACGGATCACCCTGGACGTGACCCAGGACCATGTCTTCTTCACCTTTCTCTTCCTCGAGGAGGCTCTCGACCAAGTCCTCAATCTGCTGCGGGAGATGCTCATCACTCCCGGCTTTTCCGAGCGCGAGCTGGCCAACATCAAGTTCTCGCTGCGCTATGATTTCATCGACAAGAATAAGGACCCCGAGTTCGCCGCCCGCCGGCATCTCCTGCGGCTCCTCTTCCAAGGCCACCCCTACGCCAAGTTCGCCTTCGACGCCGACGTCATCAAGAACTGGACCCTGCGCGACTTGAGTGCTTTTTTTGATCTCTATTACCGTCCCAATACCGGCCATCTTGTTTTCGTGGGCGACATTCGGGCTCCGGCCGCGGCCAAGAAAGCCGCCCGTTTCCTGAGCGCCTGGCAGCAGCGCGACGTCCCCGTCTTGGCCCTCCCCGCGCCTCGCGTCCAGGACCATGACCGCGTCTGTTTCATCGATGTCCCCGAGGCCAAGGTCTGCGCCGTGATCGCCGGCGCTCTCCTCCCGACGCCGGATGTGCCCGAGCGCTTCACCCTGTCCGTGCTCAATCAGATGCTGGGCGGAACGACCGGGTCGCGCCTGTTCATGACCCTGCGCGAGACCAAAGGCTATGCCTTCAACGCCTTCAGCGAAATCAATTATTTCCGGACCGGCGCGGTGTTTTTGGCCCGGGCCCTGGCCCCCATTCCGACCGTCGTCCCGGCGGTCCTGGAGATCATAAAAATCCTCCGCTCGATGGGCAAGGAACCCATCCCGCCGGACGAAATCCAATTGGCCAAATCCACCCTGATCGGAAATTTTCCGTTGCGCCTGGCCCGCTTCGAGGACCTTGTCGCCCGGGCCGGGCTGATCGAGGCCGTCGGCTGGGGATCCGAAGCCTGGGACAAATATTACGAGCCGATGTGGCTGGTCGACGCCGAACGCGTGGCCGGGGCCGCGGCCAAGAGTTTTCAATCCAAGCTGATCGTCGTCATGGCCGGGGACAAGAGGGCCTGCGACGAACGCCTGGCCGATTTCGATTCCGTCGAGTACTATGACGCCAAGGGCCAGTACCAGTACCGCAAAGACCGCAATGCAAAGGAGCCGTGAATGAAGATCGTGGAATGCGTACCCAATTTCAGCGAGGGCCGCGATCAAAACAAGATTCAAGCCATCACCCGCGAAATCGAAGCCGTCCCCGGCCTCAAGCTGCTCGACGTCGACCCGGGCGAAACGACCAACCGGACGGTCGTGACGTTCATCGGCTCCCCGGAGGCCGTGGAGGAGGCGGCCTTCCGGGCCATCCGCAGGGCCGCCGAGGTGATCGACATGCGGGGCCACAAGGGCGCCCACAGCCGCATCGGCGCCACCGACGTCTGCCCCTTCATCCCCGTCTCCGGCGTGACCATGGCCGACTGCGTGGCCCTGGCCCACGGGCTGGGCCGGCGGGTCGCCGCCGAGCTGGGCATCCCGGTCTATTTCTACGAGGAGGCCGCCCTGAAGCCGGAGCGCCGCAATCTGGCCGCCATCCGCCAGGGCGAATACGAGGGCTTGGCCGAGAGGCTCAAGGACCCGGCCTGGGCGCCCGACTGCGGCGGTCCGGTTTTCAACGCCAAAGCGGGGGCTACGGTTATCGGCGCCCGCGAGTTCCTGGTCGCCTACAACATCAACCTCAACACCCGCGACCGCAAGCTGGCCAACGAAATCGCCCTCACCATCCGCGAGAGCGGCCGGGCCAAGCGGGACCGGGACGGCAACATCCTGCGCGACGAGACCGGCCAGCCGATCAAGGTGCCGGGAAAGTTCCAAAACATCAAGGCCGTCGGCTGGTACATCGAGGATTACGCGACCGCCCAAATCTCCATCAATTTCACCGATTATAAAAGAACGCCCATCGCGGACGTGTTCGACGTCGTCTGCGACGAGGCGGCGCGGATGGGCATGCGGGTCACCGGCAGCGAACTCGTCGGCCTCATTCCCAAGGACGCCTTGCTGGCGGCGGGGCGCCACTACCTGGAGAAGCAGGGCAAGAGCGCCGGCGTGCCCGTGGAGGAGCTGATCCGAACGGCCGTCCGGTCGCTGGGCCTGGCCGACGTCGCCCCCTTCGATCCGAAAAAGAAGATCATCGAGTACCAATTCGAGGAACCGGCCAAGTCTCTGGTCCGCCTGACCCTGCGTGAATTCGCCAACGAGCTCTCGACGGATTCGCCCGCCCCGGGCGGGGGGAGCGTGGCCGCGCTCTGCGGCGCCCTCTCGGCCGCCCTCGCGGCGATGGTGGCCAATCTGACGGTCGGCAAAAAGGGCTATGAAACCGCCCAGAAAACGCTCAAACGGACGGCCCTGCGGGCCCAGGAGCTCAAAGACGAATACCTGCGGCTGGTTGATCTCGATACCGAAGCCTTCATCAAGGTCATGGACGCCTTGCGCCTGCCCAAGAGCCCGGATGGACAGTCCGGCGAGCGCGAAGCCGCGCTGGAGCAGGCGACCAAGGAAGCGACGCTCGTCCCGTTCCGCACTCTGGAAGGAACGCTCGAGCTGCTCAAGCTGGCCAAGAAGGCCGTGGACAGGGGCAACCGCAATTCCCTGAGTGACGCCGCCGTGACGGCTGCCGAGGGCGCCTATTACAACGTCCGCATCAATTTACCCGGGCTCCGGGACGGGGAATTCAAGGCCCGCACGGCAAGAGCGGCCGCCTCGCTGCGGAGGCGCGTCCTGCGGGCGGCCGGCGCTATCGGCCGCACGGTTGAAAAAGAGCTCCAAAAGAGGTAAAAGGAAGGACAGAAAGAACCCCGAGAAATGGCCAGACTCCCCGTCGTGACCAAAGGATTGAAAAAACGCCTGTGGTCCATCATTGTCCTGATGACGGCCTATCTCGTTTATACAAGCCTGGGGGACCTAATCCCGCAGTACTGGAGATGGATCGGCTTCCAGGCGTTCGAGCGGTCCATCCTGACCCTGGGGTTCATCATAATCCTGCTCATCGCCCTGAGCGGCCTGGCCCTCAGCGACAAGCTGACGTACCTGGCCATCAAGGACGGCCTGACCGGGCTGTACAATCAAAACTACATCAAAGGCCGTCTGCTGGAAGAGATCTCCCGGTCCGAGCGTTACAAGTATCCGTTGAGCGTCGAGATGATCGACCTGGACGATTTCAAGGCCCTCAATGACCTCTACGGCCATGTCGTCGGCGACCGCGTCCTCAAGGTCTTGGGCGAATTGCTCCAGGAAATGATGCGCTCATCCGACGTCTGCGGCCGCTACGGAGGGGACGAATTTCTCGTCATCCTGCCGCAGACGACCTGTCTCGACGCCGCGGCGGCCGCCGAACGCCTGCGCAAGGAAATCGCCCTCTATCCCTTCCGGGCGGGATCGGCCGAGGCCCAGGCCTGCCACTTGACGGTCAGCATCGGCGTCTACTCGACGCCGTTCTCCAACCAGAACATCGAAGAGATCGTCGATCTAACCGACGCCGCGCTTTACCGGGCCAAGAAGGAAGGCAAGAACAAGGTTGTGGTCTTCATCAAATAGGAGCGCGCCTTAGGCGCGGCGGCGGAGAAGAAAGGTTCCGCCGAAGAGCAGGAAGGCCGTCAACACGATCGTCCCCGAGGCCGGCCAATCCAGGCCGTACGCCGCCGCCAAACCGATGATGACCGAGGCGGCCGCGACCAGACACGCCCCCAGGATCGCTCCCCGGAAATGCGTCGCCATCCGTAGCCCGGCCGCGGCTGGAATGACCAGCAGGGCGGCCACCAGCAGGATGCCCACGATTTTCATACCCAGGACGATCGTCACCGCAGTCAGGACGGTGATCAGGGTGTCCAGCCGCCGGACGGGTACGCCCGCCACGCGGGCGGACTCGCGGTCGAACGTCATGAACAGGAGGCGGTGATAAGAAACCGCTACGACCGCCACGACCGCGACGGCCAGGGCGATGGACAGTCCGACCTCGGCCGGCTCGATGGCCAGGATGTCGCCGAAGAGATAATTGAGGATGGCCACGTTGAAGCGGCCGGAGATCGAGGCCAGGATGACCCCCAGGGCCAGCCCGACGCTGCTGAGGATGGCGATGGCCGTGTCCCCGTGCAGGCCGGATCCTTCCTTGAGCTTCATGATTCCCAGCGCGGCGAGGACGGAAAAAACAAGGGCCACGAGCATCGGCATCCCTCCGATGAGCAGGCCCAGGGCCACCCCGGCGAAGGTGATGTGGGACAGGCCGTGGCCGATCATGGCGTCCTTGCGCAGAAGGAGGAACACGCCCAACACGGCGCAGGCCAGGGCAATGAAGAGCCCGGCCCCGAGGGCCCGCTGCAGGAAGGCGTAATGGAAGAACGCGCTCATGGGACCGGGACCTAATGGCGATGGGAAACGAGGTGGTGCCCGCCGGCCAGCATTTCGTCCACCGCGTCCGAGCGGCAGAAATCCTCGTGGGTGCCGTGGTAGATCAGGCGCTGGTTCAGGCAGGCCACCTTGGTGATGTGCTTGTTGACGATGCCGATATCGTGGGTGACCAGGACGATGGTGATCCCCTCTTTGGTGTTGAGGGTCCCCAGCAAGTCGTAGAAATGCTCCTGGGTGCCGGCATCGACTCCGGCCGTCGGCTCGTCCAGGAAGAGCAGGCGGGGCCGGTTGACGATGGCCCGGGCGATGAACACGCGCTGCTGCTGTCCGCCCGACAGGCGACCGATGGTGCGATGGAAGTTCTCATCCATCCCCACGAGCGCCAACGCGGCGCGGACGGCGTCCTCCTCGACGCGCCGCGGACGGCGCGGGACGCCGCGGGCCGAGCGCACGGCCATGGCCACGACTTCGCGCGCCGAAGCCGGGAAGAGCGGATCGAAATGCGCCGCTTTCTGGGGGACGTAACCGATCTTCGACCAGTCCTGAAACTCGCCGGCAGGTTTCCCCAGCAGGAGGATCCGGCCGCGGTCGGGCTTGAGCAGCCCCAGGATGAGTTTGAGGAGAGTCGTTTTCCCCGACCCGTTGGGACCGAGCACGGCCAGGAAATCGCCCTTGTGGATGTCCAGCGAGACGTCCTCGAGTACGGGGCGGAAGCCGTAGGAAAAGGTCAATCCTTCCACGCCGATCAGAACGTCCGGATCAGCGGCAGCCCAGTCCATTTTTCAGGTTCTCCAGGTTGGTTTCCATGAGCCGGAAAAACGTTTCTCCGGCCGCCGCCTGCTCGGGGCTGAGATTGTGGGCCGGATAGAGGATCCGGACCTTCGCCCCGATCTCGGCGGCGATGAGACGGGCCATTTTATCACCCAGACTGGGCTCGTAGAAAATCGTTTGGATGCCCTCTTTAGCCGCCCGGGCGATGACCGCGGCCGTCCCCTTCGGGGTCGGGGCCGCGTCGGGGCTGGCGCCGTAGACGGCGACCTGGCGCAGGCCGTAGCGGCGGGCCAGATAGGCAAAGGCGGCATGGCCGCCGAGGATGAATTCGCGGCAGCGGCAGTCTTTCAAACCCGCCTCATAAGCGGCATCGAGGGACTTCAAGCGATCCTTCAGGTTCCCGGCCCCGCGGAGGAAATCTGGAGCGCCCGCGGGATCGAGTCGGGCCAGGGCGGCGGCGATCCCGTCGGCGAGGTCCTGGTCCATCCTGAAATCGAGCCAGATGTGGGGATCGAACGCCCCATGATCGTGGTCCTCGCCGTCCGGGGCCGCGGGAAGGAGCTTCCGTCCAAAGGCCGCTTCGAAGCGGGCCAGCCGGGATGGGTTCGCCCCTTTCAGGAGGCTGGTCAACCACGGCTCCAGCCCCTGGCCGATGAAGACGAGAAGGTCGGCCGTCTCGAGTCGCCGGATATCGCTGACGCGCGGCTGCCAGGTGTGGACATCCGCCCCGGGCGGAAGCAGGAGATGCACCTCCACCCGGCCGCCGCCGATTTCCCGGGCGAATTCAGCCAGGGGAAAAACCGTGGCTACGATACGGACTTTACCGGGAGGGTGCGACAAGCCGCCGTAGACGGAGAGAACGGCCCACAGCGCGAGGCCGAAAAAAACCGACCGGCGCGCGGCGCGAAAGAGGATCATGGTGTCCTTAATGTGCGGAAACGCCTGCATTGTAAAAAGGGGTCAAACAAATGTCAATGAACGGGAAGAAACGTTTTCGCCCCGAATTTCGTATCTTTAAGCGAACCGAAATTTCGCCTCTAGGAGTGAACCGTGAAAAACAATTCCATCCCTGCCGTTTTGGCCCTGGCCGTTCTTGTTCTGGCCGCCGGCGCCCCGGCCGTTTCCGGCCGACAAATTCCGGCCAAGGCCGTCGACCTGCCGAAGATCATGGCCGAAATCGCCGGCGCCTACGATTTTGACGCCCAGGGACAGTTGCTGGCCATCACCTTCTATGTGCAGGACGGCATGCTCTTCGGCATGCCCGAGGGCGAACATGCCGAGCAACTCCTGCCGGTGAAGGGAGACAATCCTCTCAAATTCGACGTGACCGTGGCCGACAACGGCCAATATTACGAACTCGAATTCGGCCGGGATGAAAAAGGGCAGATCGACAAATGCACGCTCAAGACGCAAGGCCAGGAGATCATCGGGAAAAAGAGGGCCAAGACGTCCTAAAGATTCAAGCGCGATCAAAAACCCCGGCCGGCCGGCGCCCGTCTAGAGCCCCGACCGCTTGAGGAAAAGAAGCTCGCGGCCTCCCATGCGGGTCCGGCATGTGGCGATCTTGCCGTTTGCATCCCGGACGAATTCCAATTGAGGGCGGGATGGGCTGAGCGCGGCCAACTCGAGCTTGAGGCTTTCGCCGGGAATCGGCAGGCAATCCACGGGCGCGTTGTCGGCATGGACGGTCCGCAGCCGGCCGTTTTCCAGATAACATGATCGAGCCAGCCGAATTCAAGGACGCCCGCCTCACGGCCGGCACGATCATGGCGACCCTGCCGCCCCAATCGGTCGTCGTACTTGAGATCAAGTAACACCGAATTTCCGCCGGGACTTTAAGTTCGTCATAAAATTAAAACAGGGCGAGGAGCGTTCGGGGGAAAACCCGTACGACGTACTATGCTCGCTAGAGCAAAAGCGAGCATAGTACTACGCCTTTGCTAGGACGACCAAGCGGGCATGGTTCTACGCCAAGGGTGTTGAGAGCGCATGAAAAGGAGCGTCGGACACCGTTTTTTCATAAAAACGGTGCGGGGAAAACGCGTGTGTTTTTCCTCGAATGCTCTGAGTCCGGCAGGCACGCCGCCTTGCCAATCCGCTCACCTTTATGGCATGATTCGTTTTAGACCTATAGAGGAGGCGCCCATGTCCGCATTATCCGAACTCAAACCCAACCATCTGTGGAAGCATTTCGACGAATTACTGAAGATCCCCCACGGCTCGGGCCACGAGAAAGCGCTGGGCGAATATATCGTCGCCCAGGCCAAAAAGCTCGGCTTGCCCTGTAAAAAAGACAAGGCGGGCAACATCATCGTCAGCCAGCCCGCCTCGGCCGGCCTGGAAAAAGCTCCCGGCGTCATCCTGCAGGGCCATCAGGACATGGTCTGGGAGAAAAACTCCGACACCGCCCACGATTTTCTCAAGGACCCGATCAAGCCCGTCATCCGCGACGGCTGGGTTTACGCCACCGGCACGACGCTGGGCTCGGACAACGGCATCGGTGTCTGCGCCGCCCTGGCCGTCATGGAAGACGCGACGCTCGTCCATGGGCCGCTCGAATTTCTCTTCACGACCGAGGAGGAGACCGGCCTGACCGGCGCCCGCTCCCTCGAGCCCGGCTCGCTCAAGGGAAAATATCTCCTCAACCTGGACAGCGAGGAGGAGGGCGCCTTCACGATCGGCTGCGCCGGCGGCGCGGATTCCGATATCGCCCTGCCTCTGGCCCGCAAGGCTTCGAAGATCAAGACCGCTTTCCGGCTGAAAATCTCCGGCTTGAAGGGCGGCCATTCCGGCCTCAACATCAATGAGGGGCGCGGCAACGCCATCAAGCTCCTGGTCCGCGTGCTGTGGCAGGCCCAGGCCAAGTTCCCCCTGGCCCTGGTCAAGATGGAGGGCGGCAACAAACACAACGCCATCCCCCGCGAGGCCTGGGCCGAGTTCGTCGTCGAACCGGCCAAAATCAAGAATCTTTCGATCTTCCTCCAAGCGGCCGGCGACAAGATCCGGGCGGAGTACAAAACCATCGAGCCGGACTTGAAATTCGCCCTCGACCCCATCGAGCCGGGCAAGAAGGACCTCCCGCTGACCGCCAAGAGCCAGAAAACCCTGCTCGATCTCCTGCTCGGCTGTCCCCACGGCGTCGTCTCCATGCACGCCGAAATCGCCGGGCTGGTCGAGACCTCGACCAACCTGGCCATCCTGCGCACGCTTAAGGACAAGGCCGCCATCCTCTGCTCCAGCCGCAGCTCGGTCGCTTCGGCCCTGGAGGCCCTGCGCAACGTCATCCTGGCCGTCACCCGCCTGGCCGGGGCCAAGGCGAAACAGCCCGAGGGCTACCCCGGCTGGATGCCCAACCTGCAATCGCCCCTGCTCAAGACGATGAAAGCGGTCCATGCCCGGGTCACGGGCAAGGAACCCCGTGTCATCGCCGTGCACGCCGGTCTCGAGTGCGGGCTGTTCGGCGAAAAATTCCCCGGCCTGGACATGATCTCCCTGGGCCCCGAGATCCAGTACCCGCATTCCCCCGACGAGCGGGTCAAGATCGATTCCGTCGAGCATTTTTGGACGTTTCTGACGACGGCGATCAAGGAATTGGCCGGTTAGACGCTCTTTATTATTTCCATCGACACTCACGGGGAGGGACACAGTCTTGTGTCCCCCCCCGTTTTTTTGTAGCATAGATCTACGTCGCAGATGATTGAAGGAGGAGACCCCATGCGGAAATCCGGTCTGTTCGTCGCTCTGCTCGTGTGTCTCGCCGCCGCCCTGGCGGTTGTCCCCGCCTGCAGGATCAAGGCCAAGGGCCGGGTGGTCGCCGAAGGCCCGGTCAAGGGCGATCTGCTCATACTTCAAGCAAGTCCTCAGGGACCTCTCGAGGGACTGCGCGAAGCGGATCAAATCGTCATCGTTTTCGATCGGACCATGGCGCCGCTCGAACCCCTGCCCATCGAGGACGACGGAAACCTTCTCCGCATCGAGCCCTCCTTCCCCGGACAGTACCGCTGGATGGGGACACGGGCCCTGACCTTCACCCCGAAAGTCCGCTTCCCCTTCGGCACCGAGATCAAGGTTACGGTCCCGGCCGGACTGCGCTCGCTCGAGGGCTACGCCCTCGGCAAGGACTATACCTGGACCTTCCAAACGCCCCGCCCGGCGCTCGTCCGCAGCCTCCCCGCCCATAACGACAGGCAGATCCGGCTCGACTCACCGGTCTACCTGGTGTTCAACCAGCCGGTCAAAGACGATAAGGCCAAGGATTTCATCGCCTTCGCCGGGGCCGGGCCGGAGGGAAAGATCCACACCCCCGGTTTTTCCATCTCTCATCCGGACGCCAAGAAAACCGGCGAAGCGGGCATCGAAGGCTCGATGGACCGGGTCCTTCTCCTCGAGCCCGGCGAAAAGCTCCGCACCGATTTCACCTACACGGTCGAGCTGAAAGCCGGCCTGCCCCCCAAGGATGGAACGCTGGGCATGGAGCGCGGGGCCGTCCTCAAGTTCGAAACGATCCGCACCTTCCTCTTCGAGGGGCTCCTCAACGAGTCGATCACGCCCGGGGATGAGCTCCAGTTCAAGTTCACCAACCGCGTTTCGTACAAGGAGTTTCTCCAGAAAGCCGTCTTCGAACCCAAGATCGAAATCCCCGATTATTATCAAAGCTGGGAGCACGGCAACGTCGATCTCTATGTCTCGCTCCCGCTCCTGCCCGAGACGTCGTATACCGTCCGCATTCCCGCCGATTTGAAGGACGAATTCGGAAACGCCCTGGGCCGCCCGGCCGAGGCCAAGTTCAAGACCGGTTCCTACCCCGCATCCGTCCACATGACCACGGGTCACGGCGTCCTGGAAGCCTACGCCGACCCGATTTATCCGATTTCGGCCATGAACGCCGATAAGGTCCGGGTCATGGGAGCGTCCTTGTCCAAGGACGAGATCATCCCCTTCCTCAAGGATGAATCGGTTTTCCGCACCAACACTCTCTTCCAGCCGCGGCCGTCCTTCTACGGCCTGGACAAAACCCTGGCGCTCCAGCTTCCGCGCAACAAGCGCCAGATCGTGCCCGTTTCCCTGCGCGATCTCCTGAAAGACCGTTTCGGCCTGGTCCTCCTTCAGTTGGACACCTTCTCCGACGAGAAATGGTCCCGTTTCCCCAAGGCCATGCTCCAGGTCACCGAGCTGGCCATCACCGGCAAGTTCTCTCCGGACAACGACCTCATCTGGGTCACCGAGCTCAAAACGGGCCAGCCCGTGGGCGGCGCCGACGTGGAAATCCGCGGCGTCGACAACATGGTCCGCTGGCAGGGCCGGACGGATGCCGAAGGAAAAGCCGAATCGCCCGGCTGGCGGGCCCTCGGCCTGAAACCGGCCAACGATTGGGCCAAGCCGGAGCAGTTCGTTTTCGTCCGCCGCGGCAACGACATCGCCTTCGCCTCCTCGGAATGGGGCACGGGCATCGACGCCTGGCGCTTCAATATCGATTATGACTGGTCGCCCGAGCCCGAGCCCGTGCACGGCTACATCTTCTCGGAACGCGGAATCTACCGGGCCGGCGAGACCGTCCACGCCAAAGGTATCGTCCGCAGCCTGACCAAGGGCCAGTGGACCCTCCCCTCCTTCAAGGAGGTCGATTACGACGTCACCGATCCCTTCCAGAAATCCGTCCAGAAGGGCAAAGCCGTCCTGGATGCCTTTGGTTCGTTCACCTTCGATCTGGAGACCCGGGAAAACGCCGCCCTGGGCTTTTACGGGATCGGGGTCAAGGTGCAGCCGCAGACGCCCGGGTCCAAGCCCTTAATGATCGAGGGCAGCTTCCGGGTCGAGGCCTTTCGGCCGGCCGAATTCGAAGTCCACCTTCGTTCGGACAAAGAGGCCTTCGTTTTCGGGGAGCCCTTCCGGGCCGAAATCCGGGCCAACTACCTCTATGGCGGAGTCATGGCCGATCAGTCCGTGGAATGGACCCTGCGCCTCAACCCAACTTCGTTCTCTCCCCCGGGCCATAAAGGATTTCTCTACGGATCGGACATCGATCTCTACGAGGACCGTTACAGCGAGAACAGCCGCCTGCTGTCGAGCGCCAAGGCCAAGCTGAACGCCGAGGGAAAGCTGTCGATCGAGATCCCCCTCAAGCCGGAGAAGGAGACGTCCTCGGTCATGGCCGCCCTCGAGGCGACCGTGCAGAGCTCCAGCCGCAAATCCATCTCCAACCGCATCCAGACGCTCGTTCACCGCGGGGAATTCTACCTCGGCCTCAAGCCCCAATCCTCCTTCATCAAGAAGTCCGAGACGCTGGCCGTCGATGTCCTCTCCGTCCTGCCCGACGGCACGGCGGCTCCCGGCAAGAAGACGACGGTCAAGCTGATCCGGCGCGAGTGGCGCTCGGCCCGCAAGGCCGGCGTCGGCGGGCGGTTCGAGTGGGTCTCGGAGAAAACCGACACGGAAGTCGCGTCCCGCGAGATCAAGACCGGCCCGGACCCCGTGCCGGTGACCTTCCAGCCGGACAAATCCGGCCTGTATGTTTTGTCTGCGGAATCGGCGGACGGGCGCAAGAACACGATCGTCACCTCGACCTACGTCTATGTCACGGGCTCCGATTACGTGGCCTGGGAACGCAAGGACGACGACGCCCTGGAGCTCGTTCCGGACGCCGAATCGTACAAACCCGGGGAGAAGGCCCGCATCCTCATCAAGTCCCCCTACGAAAAGGCCAAGGCCATGATCACCGTCGAGCGGGAGCTCGTGCTGCAGGCCCAGGTGGTGGAGATCAAGGGCAGCGTCGTGTCCGTGGAAATCCCCATCACGGCCGACCTCATCCCCAACGCCTTCGTTTCGGTCATCCTCGTCCAGGGCCGGACCTCCGGCGCCGCGGTCACCGAAACCGACGACGTGGGCAAGCCCCAGTTCAAGATCGGCTACGCCAAGCTGCGCGTCGATCCCTCGGCCAAACGGCTGGCCGTGGACGTCGCCCCGGACAAGCCCAACTACAAGCCGCGCGAAAAAGTCAGCGTCAAGCTGAAGGTCAAGGACGCCCAAAACGCCGGGGCCCCGGCCTCGCTGACCGTGGCCGTGGTCGACGTCGGCGTGCTCAACATCATCGGCTACCAGACGCCGGACGCCTTCTCCTGGTTCTACGGCGAAAAACCGCTGTCCGTGCAGACCTCGGATTCGCGGATCCACATCGTCGGCCAGCGCAATTATGGCCTGAAGGGCGAAGACGCCGGCGGCGGCGGGGCCGAGGCCGGCAGGGTCGCCGGCCTCTCCGAAGTCGAGCTCCGGGCCAACTTCAAGACGACGGCCTACTGGAACCCCTCGCTCCTGACCGATTCCGGCGGCGAGGCCTCCTTCGAGTTCACCCTGCCCGACAATCTCACCTCGTTCCGCATCATGGCCGTGGCCCAGACCAAGGACTCCGCCTTCGGCCGCCAGGAATCGACCATCAAGGTCAGCAAGCCGCTCCTGCTCCTGCCCTCGGCGCCGCGTTTCGCCCGGGTCGGCGACAAGTTCGAGGCCGGCGTCGTAGTCAATAACTATTCCGGCCGCCAGGGCTCGGTCGTCCTGAACGTCGAAGCCCGCGGCATCACCCTCCGCGACAAGCCCGACCGGTCGTTCGAACTGGCTGTCAACGAGAGCCGCGAAGTCCTCTTCGCCCTGGAGGCCGAGAAGGCCGGGGCGGCGCGGCTCGCCGTCCGGGCCAAGATGGCCGCCGACTCCGACGGCCTGGAATTCGGTTTTCCGATCCAGGTCCCCCGCGGGACGGAAACCGTGGCCACGTTCGACCAGACAACCGCGGACAAGGAGGAATGGGTCACCATCCCCGAATCGATCTATCCCGAGGACAGCCGCCTCGAGGTGACGGCCGCGGCCTCGGCCCTGACCGGACTCAAGGGAAGCCTGGATTACCTGGCCAATTATCCGTACCTGTGTCTCGAACAACGGACTTCGGGGATTCTGCCTTATCTCGTCGCGCCCGGGCTCATCGAGGACTTCAAGCTCAGCCCGCTCGACCCCGCGGCGATCAAGGCTTTGGTCAAGTCCACGCTCAAAGACGTCTACGGCTGCCAGAAGGACGACGGCGGCTTCTCTCTGTGGCCCGACTCGAGCATCGAGTCCCCCTTCGCCAGCGCCTATGCCGTCTTCGCCTTGAAGAAGGCCAAGGACGCGGGCTATGAGGTCAACGAGGAACGGCTGACCCGGGCCGCCCATTGGCTGAAGCAGCTCCTCACGACCAAGGTCGAAGACACGCCCTATCCCTACAAGACCAGCGGCTGGCTGAGCACCCAGGCCTTCGCCCTCTACGACCTGGCCCTGTTGAAGGCCTTCGATCCGGCCGCGGCCGAAATGCTGTTCAAGGTTCGCGGCCGGCTCTCCATCTTCGGCCGGACGCTCCTGCTCAAAGCCTATGCAGCGGGCAACGGATCGCTCCAGGCCCGCGAGACCCTGCTCAAGGAGCTCCTCAACTTGGCCAAGATCGAGCAGTCGCAGGCTCACTTCGAGGAGGCCGACGACGCCGGCCTGGGCTGGATTTATTCCTCCAACGCGCGCACTACGGCCATGATCCTGCAGGCCCTGCTCGAGAGCAACACCCAGCACCCGCTGGCGCCGAACATCGCCCGCTGGCTGGTCAACCAGCGGAAGGCCGGCCGCTGGCATTCGACCCAGGAAAACTTCTTCGTCTTCTACGCCCTCAACGACTTCTACCGCGTGTACGAAAGCGTGCGGCCCGACTTCAAGGCCGAACTGGCCCTGGCCGGCCGAGCCATTCTCCGGGAGACCTTCCAATCGGCCCAGCAGACAGCCATCGGCATCCTCCCGCTGACCGAGGTCAAGCCGGGCAAGGAGATCCCGCTGACGATTTCCAAGACCGGTGCGGGGACGCTCTACTACGGCGTCCGCCTGACGTACGCCCCGAAGCGCGCCCTGTCCGCCCGCGACGAGGGATTCGCCGTTTATAAAACGATCACCACGCCGGACGGAAAACCTCTCGGTGACATCAAGGCCGGACAACTGGTCATGGTCACGCTCCAGGTCCTCGTCCCCCAGGAGAGCCTGTTCGTCGTCGTCGACGATCCTCTTCCGGCCGGGTTCGAGGCGGTCAACCCGGCGTTCGAGACCGAAAGCGAGGAACAGCAGCGCAAGCTGGACGGCGTCGCCGCCGCCGATGAAAACGACACCTGGTGGTGGACGGGCTTCAACCACATCGAGATGCGCGACAACCGGGTCGCCCTGTTCGCCGATTCGCTCGACGCCGGGGTCCATACCCACCGCTACCTGGCCCGGGCCCTGACGCCGGGCGCGTTCACCCTGCCGGGCGCCAAGGCCGAACAGATGTACGCGCCCGAGCGCTTCGGCCGGAGCGACGAGCGGACGATCAAGATCGTGAAGTGAAGCGCCTGCGCAAGCGGACCGTCCTGGCCGCCGGGGCGGTCGCCCTGGCCGCGGCGGCGCTGGGGTCGTTTTATCTGCCGCTCTCGAAGCGGCGCCTCGATCCCCGCGCCGTCGTGTCGCTGCGGCTGACCGACCGCAACGGCGCGCTGCTGCGGGAGGTTCTCTCGGACGAAGGCGGCCGCTGCCGCTGGGTCGGGCTGGCGGACATCTCGCCCCACTTGCTGCGGGCGACGGTCGCCTCCGAGGACAAATCGTTCTTCGCCCATTCCGGGGTGAACCTCGCCGCGGTGCTGCGGGCCTTCGTCCAGAATTTGAAGAGCGGGCACGTCGTGTCCGGCGCCTCGACGATCACCCAACAGGTCATCCGCAACGTCTATCATTTTCCGCGCACCCTCCCGGCGAAAATCCACGAGGCCTGGCTGGCCGTGCGGCTCGATCACACGCTGTCCAAGGACGAAATCCTGGTTCAATATCTGAACCGGATCTCCTACGGCAACCAGGCCTATGGAATCGAGGCGGCCTCGCGGCTCTATTTCGACAAGCCCGCCTCTTTTTTGAGCCTGGCCGAATCGGCCTTCCTGGCCGCCCTGCCGCGCGCGCCGACCCTCCTCAATCCCTACCGCAACGCCGCCTCGGTCAAGAAGCGGCAGGAGGAGATTTTACGCAAAATGCATGCCTTGGGGTATATTCCGAAGGACGAGCTGCTGCGCGCCCTGGAGGAGCCGGTCCGCGTTCTGCCGCCCGAAGAAAAATTCCGGGCGCCGCATTTCTGCGAGGCCGTCCTGGCCTCTATCCCCGCGGACAAGAAGCCGGCCATCGCCCAGATCCGGACGACCCTCGACGGAGCGCTCCAGGACCGCGTCGAGGCCCTCATCCGGACGGAACTCGTCCAGGTGGAGAAAAAGGGCGTCACCAACGCCGCGGCCATCGTCCTAGACAATGCCACGGGCGACATCCTGGCCCTGGTCGGCTCGCGCGATTTCTTCGATGAACGGAATGACGGCCAGGTCGACGGCGCGCTGGCCCTGCGCCAGCCGGGTTCGACGCTCAAGCCGATCACCTACGGCCTGGGCCTGGAGCACGGCCTGACCGCGGCCTCGATCCTGGAAGACGACCCGACGCCGTTCATTACGCCCAACGGGGCCTTCGCCCCGGAGAATTACGACGAGACCTTCCACGGGGCGATCCGCCTGCGCAGCGCCCTGGCCAGCTCCTACAATGTTCCGGCCGTGGCCGTCCTGCAGGCCGTCGGCCCGGATCTGCTCTTCCGCAAATTGAAGGAACTATCCTTCGACAGTCTCCGCCAAAGGCCCGGCTTCTACGGCATCGGCCTGACCCTGGGCAACGGCGAGGTCACTCTGCTCGAGCTGGCCCGGGCCTACGCCGCCCTGGCCAGAGGCGGCGTCTTCAAGCCCAGCCGGTTCGTCCTCCGGACGACCCTCAAAAACGGCGGCGACGATCCGGTCTCGCCCGGGCCGCCGCCCCGCCGCGTCTTCAGCCCGGAAACGGCCTACATCATCACCCACATCCTGTCCGACCGCGACGCCCGCATTCCGTCGTTCGGCTATTACTCGCCTCTCAACCTGCCTTTTCCGGCCGCGGCCAAGACGGGGACGTCCAAGGATTACCGGGACAACTGGACCGTGGGATATACGCCGTCCCTGACCGTGGCGGTCTGGGCGGGCGATTTCACGGGCAAGCCCATGCGCAACGTCTCCGGCGTCACCGGGGCCGGGCCGATCTTCCGCGACATCATCCAACTGGCCGCCGCCCGCACGCCCCAGGAGGGGTTCGCCGAGCCGAAAACCATCGTCCACGAACGCATCTGCCCGATTTCGGGATTGAAACCCGGACCGCATTGCGCCGGCGTCATCGAGGAAATCTTCGCCCCGGGGACCGCCCCCAGGCAATCGTGCCGCTTGGCCCACGGACCGGAGGAACGGCGCGGGCCAGCCGGAGGCGCGACGGGCGCGGTCCATGCTCCCCCCGGCGGCCTGGCCATCGTTTCCCCCCAGGACGGCGATATCTTTAAGATCGATCCCGTCCTGCGCGGTCCGTACCAGTCCATCCGCCTGCGCGTCGTTCTGGGCGACGGCCTGGAGGCCGGCGCGATCGAGTGGTGGGTGAACGGCGAGAAGATCGGCACGGACGGCCCGCCTTTCACGCGCACTTGGAATCTCCGCCCCGGTTCCTATACAATGAAAGCCCGCGCCCGGCTCAAAGACAAGGTCGTCGAGAGCCGCACGGTTCGGATCACGGTCCTGTCCTGATACCGGCCCCAAGGAGTCTTTTCATGAAAAAGCAGATCCAAACCGACCACGCCCCGGCGGCCATCGGCCCCTATTCGCAGGGCATCGCCGCCGGCGGGTTTGTCTTCTGTTCAGGCCAGATCCCGCTCGATCCCGTCACGGGCGCCGTCGTCGCCGGCGGCATCGAGGAACAGACCCGCCAGGTCTTCAAAAATCTCTCCGCCATTCTCGAGGCGGCCGGCAGCTCGCTGGACCAGGCCGTCAAATGCACGGTCTTTCTCCAGGACATGAATGACTTCGCGGCCATGAACAAGGTTTACGCCGAGTTCTTCAAGGGCGTCGCCCCGGCCCGGGCCGCCTACCAGGTCGTCCGCCTGCCCAAGGACGTCAAGGTGGAAATCGACTGCATCGCCGTCAAACCCTAATAAGGTCGGCGGGTCCTGCCTGCTCCGGCGCCCCGTCCGTGCTCGCTTGAGCGACGGTTCGCGGTGAGCGGGTCAAAACTCGCGGATTTTCCCCGGCGAGTAAAATCCACTCCGACGCTCCTCCTTCGCTCCCTAACTCGTCGTACCAATATCAAGTCAGACGAGTCAGGTCCTTGCCCGCTCCGTCGTCCTAGCAAAGGCGTAGGACAGTACTATGCTCGCTTTTACTCTAGCGAGCATAGTACGTCGCACGGGTTTTGACCCGCTCACCGCGAATCGTCGAAAATATTAATACCCCGCGTGGACGGGGCATCTATCGCGTCACCCGCGAGGTTTTAATCGACAGGCAGGAAACTATGCCTACTCCATAATCGCACGTGTTTTTGCCCGGCGCGATCCTCGCCAAAAAATTCGCATCACATCTCGGGTGTCCGGAAAAGGTATTAGAATCCTTGCTCGTACAGGGGGAAGGCGGGGCGAGGGGCGTGCGGGGGAAAACCCGTACGACGACCAAGCGGGCATGGACCTGTCCTAATTGGATATACTTTTATAGCCAATTAGGACAGGGAGCGCGGGAGGAGTGTCGGAGCAAGTTTTCCACGCCGGGGAAAACGAGCGTGTTTTCCCCCGCATGCTCCTCGCCCCAACTGCCCCCCGAGCCCTCCCCTCTTGTCCGGCGACCCAAAGTCCTTTACAATTAACGTCCCATGCCGCTTTACGAATTCCGCTGCGAAAACTGCGAGAAAAAATTCGAGGCCCTCGTCCGCCTCGGCCAGGAAGCGGCCGTCCGCTGCGAATCCTGCGGCGGGCCGGTCCGCAAGCTGTTCTCCACCTTCGGCGTCGGGGGCGGATCGAGCCGGATCAAATCCTCGGGGCACTCCTGTTCGTCCTGCGCCAGCCATTCCTGCAGCACCTGCAAATGAAGCGCGCGGCGGACGTTCGCATCGGCGTCGACACCGGCGGAACATTCACCGACTTCGTCATCGTCCAAGGCGGCGCGCTGTCCGCGAAAAAGCTGCCCTCGACGCCCGGCAACCCCTCGCTGGCCATCCTCGAAGGCGTGGCCGAGTATTTGGACGGGGAGGCCAGTCTCCAGATCATCCACGGCACGACGGTCGCCACCAACGCCCTGCTCGAACGCAAGGGCGCCCGCATCGCCCTGATCACGACCAAGGGCTTCGAAGACGTTCTCTACATCGGCCGCCAGACGCGCAAGCTTCTCTACAGCCTGAACGGCGAGGCGCGCCGGCCGATCGTCGACCGCCGCGACGTGTTCGGCGTGGAGGAACGGACGACCGCGGCCGGACGCGTAGAGCGCGCCGTCGATCCCGGCGCCCTGGCCCGGATCGTCGCCGTGATCGCCGGGCGCGGCATCGATGCGGTGGCCGTCTGCCTCATCAACTCCTACGCCAACCCGGCCAATGAACGAGCCATCGGCCGGGCCCTGCGCCGGGCCGGGCGGCTGACCTCCATCTCCAGCGACATCCTTCCCGAATACCGGGAGTACGAGCGGACCTCGACGGCCGCCGTCAACGCCTACCTCATGCCCATTTTGAACGTGTACCTGGGCCATCTGGAGGACAAGGTCGGCCGGGCCGACCTCCAGATCATGCAATCCAACGAGGGCTATCTCACCTCGGGCAAGGCCAAGCTCGAGCCGATCCGCACCGCCTTGTCCGGTCCGGCCGGCGGGGCCGTGGCTTCGCTGGCCCTGGCCCGGGCGGCGGGATACCCCCGTATCGTTTCCTTCGACATGGGCGGCACGTCCACCGACGTCTCCCTCATCGAGGGCCGCCTGCGCCGGACGAACGAAAACGTCATCGGAGATTTTCCCGTCCGCCTCCCCATCATCGACATTCTCTCCGTGGGCGCGGGCGGGGGATCGATCGCCCATGTCGACTCCGGCGGGTCGCTCCGCGTCGGGCCGCAGAGCGCCGGGGCCGACCCCGGCCCGGCCTGCTACGGCCGCGGCGACCTCCCCACGGTCACCGACGCCAATGTCGTCCTGGGCCGCATCGACCCCGATTTCTTCCTCGGCGGGCGGATGCGCATCGATCCGCGCCGGAGTGTGCGGGCCGTACGCCTTCTGGGCCAACGGATCGGGAAATCGGTCCGGGCCGCGGCCCAGGGCATCATCGATATCGCCAACGCCAACATGGAAAAGGCCGTCCGGGTGATTTCCATCGAACGCGGCTTCGACCCCCGCGATTTCGCCCTCTTCTCCTTCGGCGGAGCGGGCGGTCTGCACGCCGCGGACATGGCCGCTCATCTCGGCATGGACGGGGTTGTCGTCCCCGCCCGGGCCGGCGTGCTGTCGGCCCTGGGCCTTCTGCTGGCCGATGCGGTCAAAGATTATAGCCGGACCGTGCTCCGGACGACCGACCGCATCCGGCCCGACGAATTCGAGCGCTGGTTCCGGGAACTCGAACGGAGAGGCGCCCGCGACCTGGCCGGGGAGGGTTTTCCGGCCGCCCGGATCGTTCTGGAGCGGTCCGTCGACGTCCGCTATCTGGGGCAGTCCTATGAAATCTCGATGCCCTTCCCTCTCCGCGGACGCGGCCTGGTCGAGGACTTCCATCGGCGGCACAAACGGCTTTATTCCTACCGGCATCCCGAAGCGCCCGTGGAAATCGTCGCCGTCCGCGTGAAAGCCCGCGGCCGGAGCGATAAAATCCGGTTGCCCCGCGGGAACCCGGCCAAGGCCCGGCCCCATGCCGCAGCGGCGTTCCTGAAAAAACAAAGCGTTCATTACGGCGGCCGCCGGGACACCGCCGGCGTCTATGATCGCGACCGGCTCGACCCGGGAGCGCGGCTGGACGGGCCGGCTTTGATCATCGACTTCGGCTCGACGACCTTCCTCCCGCCCGGCCACGGGATGCGCGTCGATGCCGATTTCAACCTCGTGCTGGCCAAGGACAAGGGCGCATGAAGGCGTACGATCCGATCGAGCTCGAAATCTTCAAGAACCTCTTCGTCTCCGTGGCCGAGGAGATGGGCGCAGTCCTGGGCCGCACCGCCCTTTCCCCCAACATCAAGGAGCGCAAAGACTATTCCTGCGCCGTCTTCAACGAGCGCGGCGAGACTCTGGCCCAGGGCTCGCACATCCCCGTCCATCTCGGGGCCATGCCCATGTCGGTGCAGGCCGCCCTGGCCGCCCTGCCCTTCGAGGACGGCGACCTCGTTTTGGTCAACGATCCCTATCACGGCGGAACGCACCTGCCCGACATCACCTGCATCGCGCCCGTCTTCTACGGCGGCCGGCCGGCCTTCTTCATCGCCAACCGCGCCCACCATTCCGACGTCGGCGGGATGACGCCCGGCTCCATGCCCCTGGCCACTGAAATATATCAGGAAGGGCTGATCATCCCGCCGCTCAAGCTGGTCCGGCGCGGCCGTTTGAATGAGGACGTCCTGCGCCTCCTCCTGGCCAACGTCCGCACGCCCGAGGAGCGCCGGGGCGACCTGCTGGCCCAGATGGCCGCCTGCGAGAAAGGCAAATCGCGCATGGCCGAGGCGGTGGACAAATACGGTTTGGCCAAGATCGTCCGCTATACCCGCTTCATCCAGGATTATACGGCGGCGTTCCTCGAGGCGACCCTGAGGGCCATCCCGGACGGGACCTACCGCTTCAGCGACGTCCTGGACAACGACGGCATCTCCGCCGATCCCATCCGCATCCGGGCGGCGGTCACCATCCGGGGGGCCAAGGCCGTCGTGGATTTCCGCGGCTCCTCACCCCAAGTGCGGGGCGGGGTCAACGCCAACGCGGCCGTAACGGCCTCGGCCGTGCTCTATGTTTTCCGCTCGCTCATCGAGGAGGACATCCCGTTCAACACCGGGCTTCTCCGGCCGCTCACGATCATCGCCCCGCCGGGGCTGGTCGTCAGCGCCCAATTTCCGGCCGCCACCGCGGCCGGAAATGTGGAGACCTCCCAGCGAATCGTCGACGTCCTGCTGGGCGCGCTGGCCAAGGCCATCCCCGGCCGCATTCCTGCGGCCAGCCAGGGGACAATGAACAACATCGCTTTCGGCGGCTTCGATCCCGCCCGCGGCCGCCCCTTCGCCTATTACGAAACGATCGGCGGAGGCATGGGCGCGAGCCGAGACCTTCCGGGCTTGAGCGGGGTGCACAGCCACATGACCAACTCGCTCAATACCCCGCTGGAGGCGCTGGAAAATTACCTGCCCCTGCGGATCCGCCGCTACGGCCTGCGGACCGGCTCGGGCGGCCAAGGACGCCGGCGCGGCGGCGAGGGCATTATCCGCGAATATGAATTCTTCGTCCCGGCCCGGGTCACGATCATGTCCGAACGCCGCGCCTTCGCACCCTACGGCCAGGCCGGCGGCGGGCCCGGGGCGCCGGGCCGCAATCTGTTAATCCGCCGGGGAAAGAAAAAACTCCTCGGTTCAAAAGCCAATCTTCAGGTCGAGCCGGGCGACATCCTGCGCATCGAGACCCCCGGAGGGGGCGGCTATGGCCGAAAGAGATAAGGGAGGACCCATGAAAAAAGCGGCGATTCTCGCGGCGGCCGCGCTTCTGGCGACGGCCGCGCCGGCCTGGGCCGGAGTCCGGATCGGGCTTCTCGGCGGCTACGCCCTGACGCCCGCCGCCGAACTCGGGCAGGGCCTGGCCTATGGCGCCCATGTTTCCTTCGACCTCGCACCGAACTTCGCCGTGGAAATAGGCGCCCTTCGTTTCCAGGCGCCGGTCGCCTCATCGGCCACCGGCTTGAGCAAGGGCACGCTCGGCGTCGTCCCGATCGAGATGGATCTCAAGGTCCATTTCCCGGTCTCGGCCAAGCTCGAACTCTTCGTCGCCGCGGGCGGCGGCGTCTATTGGCCGCAATACACGCAGGACGCCGCGGCCGCGCAGGCCTGGACCGCCGTCGGCTTCACCATCAGCCAGAATCTGGACATCACCGTCGGCTTCCATTTCCGGGGGGGCCTGGAGCTGGCCCTCTCGAAGGGGATCGGCCTGGTTCTGGAGGCCCGCTACGCCACGGCCAAGGCGGACGGGACCTGGACGCTGACCGACAACCTGGGCGGACCGTCGCTCACCGGCAAGTTCACGGGCCTCAGCCTGGACGCCATCGTCTTCGGGCTCGGCCTCAATTTCGCCCTCTAGCGCGAAGAGGAGAACCATCATGAACGCCCCACTCCTGACTCGCCTGGCCCGCCGGATTCTCCGCTTCGGCCTCCCGGCCGGCATCGCCGTCCTGCTCTTTGTCCCCGTCCGGGCCCTGGTCCTGCCCCAGACGGCCGTTCCCGGCGCCGTGCGGATCGCGGCCGACGGGCCGGTCCTGCCCGGGCACCCCAAGATCCAATCGTCCCTGACGCGCCTTCTGGAGATCGAGCGCACGCAGGGGGCGGAGGCGGCCGCGGCCTACGCCCGGCAGAGGAAAATGGATTGGCGCGACGGCCGCGTCCGCGTTGTCACCCTGGCCGAAAACATAGGCGGGCTCCAGACCGCCGCGCTGACCACGGCAGCCATCCGCCAACGCGTCGAAGCCCTGGGCGGAGTGGTTGAAACGACGTACCGGCGGCTCGTTCAGCACACCATCCCCCCCGCCGCCCTCGAGACCCTGGCCGACGATCCTCTGATCAAATATGTCCGCCTGCCGCTTAAGCCGTTCCCTCAAGCCGTGGTCAGCGAAGGCGTGGCCATAACGGGCGCCGATCTGTGGAAGAACCTGGAGGCCTTCCGAGTCGCCGATCCGGCCAAGGTCTGCATCCTGGACGTCGGGTTCGACGGCTATCAGAACCTGCTCGGCTCGGACCTGCCCAAAACCGTCACGACCCGCTCCTTCCGGTGGGACGGCGACATCAATGGCGGCGGCGAACAGCACGGCGCCGCCTGCGCCGAGATCGTCTACGACATGGCGCCCAACGCCAAAATGTACCTGGTCAACATCGAGACGGACGTCGAACAGCACCAGGCCGTGGATTGGATTGTCTCCCAGGGCGTCGATGTGATCTCCTATTCCCTGGGCTGGTTCAACTCCGGCGCGGGCGACGGCACCGGCCCCATCGACGACGACGTGGAATACGCCGCCTCGCAGGGCCTGGCCTGGGCCAGCTCGGCCGGCAACTCCGCCCAGGACCATTGGACGGGCAAATTCTATGATCCGGACGGAAACGGCTACATGAATTTCGATTCCACCGGCACGGAGATCCTCACCTTCCATGTTCCGGCCTACGAGACCGTAGGCGCCTTTCTCAATTGGAAGGACTGGGGTCCTTATAACGGATACGACTATCGCGGTTCGGACCAGGACTACGACTTCGAGCTATACTTCCTAGACGGCGCAACCTGGCAATTCGTCTACTCCTCGACCGATTTCCAGACCGGAACGCAGTGGCCGACCGAGGATATCTACGGCTGGTACGCCAGGATAAAGGGAACATGGGGTGTGAAGATCAAGAAGATCAGCGTCACACCCGCCAAGGCCAACATCGACCTGGAGATCTTCGTCATGGGCAACGACGAAGCTCTCCAATACTACAATTCCGCCCGCAGTGTCCTGGTCCCGGCGGACTCCCCCTCGGCCTGGGCCGCGGGGGCCACGGATGCCGGAGTCGGGGGTTTGGGTCCAACCGATTCCCTGCATTATTACAGCGGGCGCGGACCGACCTGGGACGGCCGGATGAAGCCCGATTTCACCGCCCCGTCCGGCGTTTCGACGACGACCTACGGCAACAACAATTTTTACGGAACGTCGGCGTCGGCCCCCCACCTGGCCGGGGCCATCGCTCTGCTCAAGGGCATGACGCCGTACTCCATCGCCCAGATCAAAACCATTCTGATAAAACGGGCGCTCGACCTGGGAGTTCCGGGACCCGACAATCTCTACGGCTACGGCCGGATCAGCGTCAAGAAGTAAAGAACGGGCGAAGGTCAGGCTCGGAGGAAGAGGTTCGCTCAGGCGCTCGGGGAACAAGGTGGAAAACACGCTCGTCATACTCGCTACAAATTCAAGAATGGGGACGGTCGCATCCATCGTGTCACCCGCCGAGGTTTTAATTCATCTCGATGACAGAGCCGGGCGAGGTGCGTTCGGGGAAAAACCCGTGCGACGACTGAGCGGGCATGGTTTTTCGCCGAAGGCGAAAAGAGCGAAGGAGGAGCGTCGGACACCGTTTTTCTCGCTGATTATATGAAAGCGCCGCGTAAATTCCTTTAAGATGACGATTAAAGGAGGTGGCGGCCATGATTTATGCAGGATGCGACGCGCATAAACGGTACTCGGTCTTTGCCTTGGTGAACGACAA
>Ga0315279_10000386_pt1 | contig 90714 bp, 129 predicted proteins | sample YL17G06_20_MG_FD_203694 | JGI IMG/M metagenome (GOLD analysis project Ga0315279, IMG submission 203694) | Sediment microbial communities from Yellowstone Lake, YNP, Wyoming, USA - YL17G06_20 | ecosystem: Environmental > Aquatic > Freshwater > Lake > Sediment | place: USA: Wyoming | collected...
ACGATGGACTCGCCGGGCGGCCCGACGATGGATTCGCCGAGATCGCCTTTGTCGCCTTTGTCGCCTTTGTCGCCTTTGTCGCCTTTGTCGCCTTTGTCACCCTTCGGGCCGACGATGGACTCGCCGGGCGGGCCGACGATGGACTCGCCGGGCGGGCCGACAATGGATTCGCCGGGGTCGCCTTTGTCGCCCTTCGGGCCGACGATGGACTCGCCGGGCGGGCCGACGATGGACTCGCCGGGCGGGCCGACAATGGATTCGCCGGGGTCGCCTTTGTCGCCCTTGTCGCCCTTGTTGCCCTTATCACCCTTGTCGCCCTTCGGGCCGACGATGGACTTGCCGGGTGGCCCGATGATGGACTCGCCGAGATCGCCCTTGTCACCCTTCGGGCCGACGATGGACTCGCCGAGATCGCCCTTGTCACCCTTGTCGCCCTTGTCGCCCTTGTCGCCCTTGTCGCCCTTGTCGCCCTTGTCGCCTCTGTCACCCTTCGGGCCAACGACGGACTCGCCGGGCGGCCCGACGATAGACTCGCCTGTTTCACCCTTCGGGCCAACGATGGACTCACCTGTTTCACCCTTCGGGCCAACGATGGACTCGCCTGGGTCGCCTTTGTCACCCTTGTCGCCCTTCGGGCCGACGATGGATTCGCTGTCGTCGCTCTTCAGGCCAGGCGGCCCCGGTTGCCGGGTCAATTCGTTGATTTGCGCTTCGACTCGGCAAACGAAGCTATGCAAGTCAAGGACGCCGTTTTCGACAGCAACAAGTTCTGTCGCGACGAAGTGTAGATCGGCAGGGGTGGGTGGGCCGGGAATACCGGTCTCCAGAGTCGAGGGCCAGATGCCATTCCAAACTTGTTGCGGGAAGTGACTCATTTCGTGTTCCTCGGATCGTGGTAGACGATTTCGTCAGTCTCTTGGTTGTACAAGCGGCCGGCGTCTTTGCAGAGTTGCTGGCACTCGTCGATGGTGTCGCAGTCCATGTCCTCAAACAGGTCGATGATATGGCGGGCAACCTGATGCCGCCGCGTGATAGGAATGTCCTTACGCACGGCCGCCCAGACGTTTTCCGCCAATTCTGATCCAGAAGCCCAACCCATCACAACCTCCCTCGGGACACGGAGAGAATGACTTGATAGCAGTAAATCGCCGGCTCGAACTTGACTTGCACGCGATAGCGGTGAACCTGCCTGCTGCACTGAGTCACAAGTGCTCGGATGGCATCGTCGAAGAGTCGTCGGCTCTTGTGCCAAGGTCGCCAGTCCACGTTGAGCGGGACCATAAGAACCTGGTGGAAAGGCTGCGAACAGTAGTTGTAGCCGCAGGCAGTAATGCCCTCTTGATCCAAAGCGTCGCGCAGGTCTTGCAGAAGGTAGTTGAGCCAGTGCATGGATGACCTCCGAAATAGCCCCGGCGGGAGTTGAACCCGCGTCTCCGGGTTGAAGGCCCGGTATCCTTACCGCTAGAAATGACGGGGCCGCCAGTTACTTGACCGGCGGAAGGCTGACGTGGCGACGATACAGGGTTAGTCGCTCTTCGATTTCGATGATGGCCTTATTCGGCATCGACTGAATCAGTGCCACGATGTTGTTGGCATGAGTGGCCGACATGCGCTCATAGACCACGGATGACTCAGGCGTCTTGGGTGTCTTGGGCGTGGGATTCTCTTTCGGTAGTAGGTAGTAAAGCCTCAAGAACCAATCCGGCCCCGCTCTAAGGAGGCACTAACCCGAAGCAGGGCACCAACTCATAGGGGTTCCTACTGGCAAAGCTTCTTCCAGACCCGCTTCATCGCCTTGTTAGCGGAGACTTGAAGCTTCTCCATGTCGGCCGTGGCCTTGACCACAACGCCGGTCAGTTCCACGGTCCTGTTTAAGTCGGCGAGCAAGGTGCCGTAGTGGTCCGCGGCAGCCGGCTCGGCGGTTTTGAGCGCGGTGCTTTTCTCTTCCAACTTGCCGCGAAGGTCCGCGATCATGTTTCGGAGGTACGTAAGGGCTTCATGCGAAATGGATTCGCCGTTCTCGGTGGTAACAATGGTGAGATTGACACAAGCGTCGTTCATCGGTGTTCTCCAAAAGGAAATGGTTACTCGCGCATACCTGCGAGATGCCTGATGCCCAGTCGGACTAACCGCACGACCGCCAGGGCATCGGCAATGGCAGTGTGGGCGACTTTCGTATTGATTCCAGCCCGTTCGTAACAGGTCTTGCTATCCGGTAGCCGCTCGTCTTCAGGTTTCCAGAACAAGATGGCTGGGTCAAGGATGCGGTGACGGAAACCAAGGTGCCGGCCGAAGCCTGGCAAGCGCTTCAGGAATTGTAGGTCGAAACTGGCGAAATTCTTGCCGGCAGCCTGAATATGCAGCGGATCGAATCCGTTGGCCTGAAGCCACCGGGCAAACTGCTCGCAGAACTCTTCTGGCTTGCAAAATTCGCAACGGGAGGTGACGGGTGGAGTGGGCGGATTAGCAATCTGCTTGAGCAGATTGGCATTCAAGGCCATTGCAAAGGGACTGCCGGTGACCGTCTCGTAAACCAGGATGCGACGGAACCGCGGCAATTGGTCAATAAGCGTCTTCCAGTCGTCGATCACGGCTCCCACTTCGAGCGTCTGGCAGGTCTCGGGGTCCAACCCGGTAGTCTCGATGTCGATGGAGACGTAAGGCATCTTGGGCGCAACCGGCGGCAACTTGGGATCATGGAGTCCGTGCATGATGCTTCCGCTCCATCCACAGCTAGAACAGTAGGACAGGGCGGGATTGGAAATACCGCCAGATACTTGTAACACCGCTTCACACTTCGGACAGAGTTTCTTCATGGATCAGTTTCGCGCGAAGTCAGCCATCACGGCGGGACATGAGGCGTCGAAGCCCACCACGTCCAACATCCCAGGGTCACTGGAGTCGGCGATGGTGAACTCGGTGGCCGTCATGCCGACGACGATCAGCTTGGCGTTGATCCCGGTCGTCTTGCGGTACTGGACGAGGGCCTGGGAGGGGTGAATCTGACCGGCCCAAGTCTCGTTGTCCGTATAAACGACGAACGCATCCACCTCCAGTTGGTTTTGGAGGGCGTAGATCATGGGCTGAGCGCAATCCGTGCGGCCGTAGTCGATGCAGTCGATCTTCTCGATCACGCTGTCAAGCCGGCTGCAACGGGAGATGTTGATGGGCACCAGCACGTGCGAAAAGCCAATCAAGTGGGTCTGGGGCTCGCTCTTGAGAGTCACCATTGCCATGCAGGCTGACGCCTTGCGGGCGTCCAGACCCGTGTTGGCGAGATACTGGCACGTCATAGACCCGGACACGTCCAGGGCCAGCAGGTGCCGCTTGCCGCTGGGCTCCACGGCGTCGAAAGCCAGGTAGAAGGCGTCTTCCAGGGCGTCTCGGATTTGGGCCACCGGGTCCCAGGTCAGGCTTCCCTTGAGGCCGTGGCCTCTGCCGTAGGTGTCCAGGGCCAGCAGGACGGAGAGCGGATGGACTCGGGCGGCCTTGAGCCGGGCCAGGTCCCGCAGGGTCTCGCAGGCGGCTTGGGTTCCCCGAGAGAGGGGCTTGAGCAGCCCGATGCTGGTCATCTTTCCTAGGTTGCGGATCAAGGCCGTGGGCGGCAGGTTCGGCAGCAGGGCCTCCCAGACCGCCGGACTACCCAGGTGCGTGTTGGGGACGTGCTCCAGGGTCAAACCGTAGGTGCCGATCAAGCCGATCAGTTCCTTCTCGGTCACGTTTGGCTGATTGGCGGCCTCAAAACCGATGATGATGTCAGGCACGCCACCAATGATCGTGTCGAAGGTTGCGCCTTTGACGATGTAGCGATAGAGGGCGTTGTGATCGGCATCGGCTGCCGTGGGGTGGCTTAGCCGCAGAGCATCCCGATGGGTGTAGCCCACGCGGTTGCGGTACTTGGTCACCTGGTAGGCCAGCTTCTCCACCGATTTGTCGTTGTACCAGGCGGCCACGGCCTCGCGGAGTCCACGACCCCAGCCGCGCAGTTCCTTGCAGTTGGCGAGGAACTGAAACAGATGGGTGCCGATGCGGCAAACGCGGGGCAAAGCAACCAGGGCCAGATTTCGGGCGGCGTTATTCCCTCGGCTGGCCACGAGTGCCAAGGCAAAAATCGCCGGGTCGTTTTTGGGAGCGCGGCCTGCCTCGCTCACCTGGCAGATCGTCTCCACGGTGCGAGCGGGGTCTTCCTCGGCACAAGCCGTGATGCAAGTGGCGTTCTCTTGAGTCAGCTTCCGCTCGCCGACGTAGTAGGTGCCGCCTTCGGAACCGAGGATCAAGAAGCGCTGCAACCGGCCCCAGTCGTCGAGAACGTAGCTGTAACCCCCGGCATGGTTTTCTTGCTGACTGGTGCCGGGGATCGGCTCACTCTGCGGGGTCTGACATCGGGAGACGTGACGGGCGTAAGTGCGACTCATGGTGCAAACTCCAAAAGTTAGGCAAGGTGTTGTGACTGGGCGAATCGTAGAAGGATAACCCAGTCACTTCGGCCCAAACGTGAAACGCTTCAAAATCGGGCAAGGTGTGCCGATGGGTGAAATCTTAACAGGATAACCCAAGGGCTTCGGCCCGGAGGCACGTCGATAGGACTCGAACCTACGACTTCAGGTTTCCTTGATAACGCTGGTTTACCTGCGCTCTAGCCAACTGAGCTACGACGTGCATTTGGTTGTTAATCAGGCAGTGTACCGCGTGATGCCGTCCCGCACTGCCTTGCCGCGAAGTGTCTTGATCTTCATGCCTTTCGCGCGAAGATGACTGAGTTGGACAGTCAAATTGGCGCGCTTGACCTTGCGACGAGTCTTCTTGCCGACTTATTCGACAAGTTGAGTCATTGTGTACCGCCGGCCGCTGCGAAGAACGGCCTTCAATGCTTCTTGCTGATTCGGTCGCGTCATGGGTTCTTCCTAAATGGTTGAGTGGAAACAAACGGACAAGTTTTCAGTGGACCCTGCCGGGACTCGAACCCGGATCAGTCGTCGGCAAAGCCAAAGCTGTGCTGCCATTACACCACAGAGTCCATAAAGCGCGGGCAAGGGTATGCCAGTGGGTAAACTGATGATAGGTAACCCATCGACTTTGGCCCGCGTGTTTCACGGTCTTGTTAAACTCCTAGTTCTTGGAGGATTCGGATTTCGACTTTCGTGAGTTTCTTGAGTGCTTGGCGTCGGTAAGCAGTGAGTCGGTCGTACTCGCGGCACGCTTGCCGGTGCGCTTCGAGGATTTTCTGGTACGCTTGGCGGCAGGCCGCTTTCGTCCCTTGCCCCGTGCCGTGGCAAGTGGCGCAACGGATGGGTCGGTCGAGTCGGTAGTTGTCTTCCGGGAAGACGCTTTCGATGCAGACTTCAATCGTTTGTGTCCCTTTTCCTCGGCAGACGAGGCAAGGGTAGGGGCGGATGGCATCACTTCCGTGGGCGAAGCAGAAGAGTCCGAAGTTCTTATAAGGTCGTCGGGGGCGGCTTCGCATTCCTCTTCCTCATAGTCTGCACGTTGTCGCACTGGGCGACTATCACTAAGAATGTCGTAAATCCGTCGATTCAGTTTTGTCTCGACCCATGCCGGGAAACCGATTGGAATGTGTCCGCCGAACAGTTCCTTCAAGGCCCGGATGCCGGTCACCTCGGTGGCCTTGGTCCAGAGCCGGTAATGCTGTTCACACTCTTCCTGAGCCGCTTTCAAGGTTTTAATGAGCCGCCGTTCGCGGTTCACGAAGTCCCATCCTGGTCGCAGTTCTCCGTCACTGTAAGGAATCAAGGTACGGACGCACGCTTGATACCTAGCGGGTATTTGAACGCCTCGGTATTCACATCTCCAGATGATCCGGTAGCCTTCCTCCGTGAACCAACTGCGGCGGACCTTCTGGTCTTGGCCTTTTTTCTTTTTGCGGATGAATTCCATTGGTAGTCTTACTAGGGAATCTCAGGTGGTCTGCAACCTCTGCTGTCAAGGGCAATTGCGGGTTTGTGGTGGTCTTACTAGGGAATCTCAGGTGGTCTGCAACAGGTTGGTTGTAACTTGTCGCTGGCCTTCATGTTCCAGTGTTTTGCTGGCATTAAAATCGCGGTCGTGGACCGTTCCGCAACCTGGGCACGTCCATTTTCCTCAAAACCCAAGGTTGTGTTCTTGAATCCACAGAGATGACACGTCTTGCTTGAAGGAAAGTAGGGGTCGGCCTTGAGAAGTTGTTTCCCACGGTCGTGCAACTTGTACTCAAGGCACTGACGAAAATGGCCATGTCCAACATCCGTGAGCGACTTGGCAAACCGGCCCTGTTGTTGGGCTTTCAGGGAGTGGGACTCGATGCACACTGCGTCGTACTTCTCGGCCACTTGCTTCGAGATGAAGTGCGAAAAGTGCTTGCGCCGGTTGGCGATACCGGCATGAATCTTAGCGATGCGAGCCACTGTCTGTTTGCGGCGATTGCTTCCTTTCTTTTGGCGGGCCAACTTGCGCTGCCAATGGGCTAGTTTGCGGGCGTATTGACATGTCCACCGGGGGTTAGCAATCACCCTTTCATCGCTGATGACTGCATACTTGCGGAAACCTGTGTCGAGGCCAACGAGGTTGATTGGTGCAACAGGTGGCGGTGTCGGTAAATCCTTCTTAACAGTGAAACTCGCATACCAACGGTTTGCGACTCGTTTGATTCGGACAGCGGCACCGATCTTACCAGTTGCCGGTAAGTCGCGGGCGAGTTTCAGCCGCATCTTAGCAGCAATCAATCGTCGGCCTTTTAGTCGGCAGTGTTCTGGAATCAAGAAGCCTTGGTTGCTATCCTCGGGTCGCTTGCGCCGAGGGAAACCGGCTTTAACTTTACCTTGTTTCACTCGCTTGAAGAATGCGTTCATAGCGGTCCTCAAGTCACGAAGGGCGGCACGAACGGTATGGCTGTTTAGAGTCTGCATCCCTTCCGTCTTGTGCAGTGAGACCGATTCTCGGCTAAGTCGATTCCAATCCAATTTCTCCTTGGCTTTGTGCCATTGCTGGATGGTTGCTAATCCCCAATTCCATACGCGGCGACGTGCGAATAGATACTGGCGCAACAAGGCCGTTTGTATTGGCGTCGGAAACAACCGGATTGTGTATTTGCGAGTGCTCATTGTTTTCAAGGGGCGGGGTGACGTGGTTTCACGTCACCCGCCCTCCCTAGTAATTGACGTTTCGCTGGGCGTCACCACCCGCCTTGCGGCGGATTGACACACGCCCTCCACGTCCGTTTTAAGAGTCCGAACAACCTTCGGCCTCTTCGTTTGTTAACCTCTTCCTCGATTCTTACGTGTGTGCCCTTCCGCATACTTGGCGTGAACTGCCGGAGCCTTTACCAGTATGCGGCGGGCCTTCTTTCGGCCGCAACTTTTGCAGCGATAGGGTGGTCGGGCCTCTCTTGCTTGGAATGCCTCGAAGCGATGACCGCACGCGCTGCATTCCAAGTCGTAGCAAGGCATTCGTCGTCCTCTTAACTGGTGGCCTTGCGGACCACGACCACGTTCTTGAGGTTCGTGATCTTCACCGGGCGGCCGGTGTTCGAGTATCCGGAAACATAGGTCTCGGTCACCTGCTGGACGCTCAGCGTGTGCAGGCCCATAGCCGAGCCGCGCCGCCAGGGATATACCACTAGGTCCCCGGCGTGGATTTCTTGATTCATGTAGTCGGTCGGATTCATCAGGTGACTTCCTCCAGGTGCAAAGACTCGTATCAGATTGGCGGCGGAAACTTGTGTCGAAGGGGCTTGGAGAGTTCTGCCATCGCTTCATCCAAAGCCGCCTTATAGTTGCTCACGTGGTCAAGGCGAGTTCGCAGTTCTTTGCTTGGTCGCACGCCACATTCCACCAAGGCACGGAATTCGGGCCAGAACGTTGGATGAATCTCATGGCACTTCAGAATCCGGTCCAGGTTGGGCAGTTGCGTCTTCATTGGTGTTGTCCCTAGGTTGGTTGTGTTGCCGTTCATCATGTACGTCGGACACGGCGGGCAAATCCCGAGTCGGATTTCGCCTTTTCACCAGTTTTTCTAAGACGCGATAGAGTAAGTCCCATGCGGACAGGCGCTTACGAGGAAAACCCGTGATCTGGCCTTTCTTCCAACGGCGGCCGATGGCGTCTTTCAACTCAACCCGGTAATCGCCGCTGGTCGGTGTTCCTGTGCCAGTGTTGACGATGGTGCCGGTGGCAATGGTCGTGATCTCGCCAGTAACGGCGGAGTGCAGTTCGATCTTGACGACAAGCATGGTCGATTCTTACAGGTTCATGAAATCCACGCGACCGCTGACGTTTCGTCGAGGCATAGGACGGGCTTGTGAAGGATTAGCAGCCTCCAAAGCTGCCAGCCGGGCGGCTACTTCATCGGCAACTTCAGATCGGGCGTGCGTTTCCGCAGGGCCTTCTACGAGGGCCTCTTTGGAACCTTTCTTGATATCATAGTTGGTGTACACGGTCAGAATCCCAGGGTTTGATAAGTCCAGTCGGCTCCGAGATATTGGCGCGTGAATTGCCGCAAGGCTTTAGCGTCGGCGGCCGTGCGGAAACGATCCAGGGTGCTGGTGCGGACGCCCGAGACACGATAGAGGGCCGCAGCCCGTTCGATCTGCCAGCGGACGAAGCCCTGCATCTGGGCATCTTGCGAGCGGGCGGCCTTGGGCACGCAAAGGGCGTAGGGGATGAACTCCATCATGGATTTCACCGTCTCGCCTCGTTCGACGATGCGCCGTCGAAAGCGAGCCTCGCTGCCATTGGTGTAGGCCGTCCATTCGTCGAAGACATAGGTGGGCTGCTCTTGGAACCAGGCTTGCTGTTGGATGAGGTAGAGGTTGTAGCCTCGGCCTTGCAAGGACGTTGGCACTTGGGCGGCGACCTGGGCCAGCGTGACGACTGGCTCTTGCATCAGGACCGCACGATTCTCTTGCACGTAGAAACCCGGTTGACGATATTGGTTTCGTAATTGGGCTGCAATTCCGTGGGTGCCTTCATGAGTCCAGGTCACTCGGTCACTGTCTTGGTAAGGGTGACCCGGGTGCAAATGGGATTCGATGTCAGTCACGACTGGCCCCAGGTTTTCAGCCGGGCGCAGCGGTGGGTAGGTTGTCCAGACGGGGGCGACCGGAGGCCGAATAGGCGGCGCTACAGGTGGAGGCGCGCCGTCGGCCATAAGACTGAGAAGAAAGATGATTCGGAACATGGTTTAGGCGGCTTTCCAGATGATGCAGTGAATGGAGTCGTTACGGATTCAGGCCGTGTTCCTTGGCGATGTTGTTGTAGTAATCCTTGTCGAGTTCGATCAAAGTGCAGATCATAACAGATGCTTCCAAATCCGTCGCTTTTGGATCATGCAGGTCAGCGATGGGGATACGCCATATTTCTCGGCCGCAACAGTCGGTGTATCATTCGAGGCTCGGATGGCTAGAACTTCCGCCTCCGTCAGTTTATGACCACCGTGCATAATTCCAGGTAGATGTGCCGCGCGTCCCTTGTCTTTCATGTCCGTCGAATTGGCAATCGGCGGCCCTAGAAAAAGATGTGCAGGGTTGCAGCAATGCGGATTGTCGCAGGTATGGCACACCAGTAATGTGCCCGGGTCACGGCCACTGTGAAGCCAATAGGCAATCCGGTTGGCTCGATAGTTCACGTAAGCGTACTTGAACTGACCGTATCCACTAGCCAAGATGTAACCTTGCCACGGCCAGCAATCCTTTGCACCGGCGGGGCGACTGTGTTCCAGAATTGTTGCCGCATGGCGGCCGGGAGTGTTGGCATTGGTTTGTAGTGCATGATTAGCCTTGCCAAATTGCCCGATGGCAGTAGTCGATGGGCGTTAGATCGTGTTCAGCCGCGATTCGCTTACAGTAGCTCCGATCCAGTTCGATGAGAGTGCAGGACAGATTGATGCGTTTACACACTCTCAAAGAAGTACCCGTCCCGCCGAAAGGGTCCAAAACTGTCCCATTCGACGGAGTGGTGAGTCGCAGGCAGCGCTCCACCAACCGTTCTCCAAGTTGCGTCGGATGCCAATTTCGACGTTCTTTCGAGTTACCGGTTACCCGCGGCACATCAAAAACATCCCCTGGCACCCGCCCTCTCGGGTCTGCCCGTTTGTCGCCGTTCTCTTGCCGCCATGACGGCACGCGGATGGCATCGGGGAAGAGCGGGGTGTCGCGCCAGCGGAGCCGCAGTAGGGGCCGGTGATTGTTGCCCAAGTCGTGGTGATTGTGCTGACCGAAGCTAAACGTCTGGACGCAGGGCTTAGCTTCCAGGTTGCCGGCCCGCAGGCCGACGACCTCGGTGACGATCTTGCCCACCTCGAAGGTCCACTTTGAGTTGTAGCTGAACCAAACCGTCTTCGCCTTGAGGATGAAGGCATTCAGCCAACAGCGGAGCAACTTGACGTATTCGTCATTTGGCAACCGATCCCGGTAGGTGCTGTACCTGAGCCCGAGGTTGTCCGGCGGATCGGCGAAGATCGTGGTCCAGCACTGCGCGTTACCGCTGAGGTAGTCGAGGCAATCGGCGTTAATCAAGGTGTGTTTCATTTGCGGGTTCTCCAACTGACAACAACGTAGGTGCCAAGCCACCCACCGATGATGTAGGCGACGACGGCCAGGAAGCACTTTTCGACGATGAGAACCGTCGAGATGATCGTGCAGACGTACATCAACGCACTCATGTTGGCCGCTTGAATCCGGCGGCGCATCTGGACGGCATCGACGCAGAGGGTCCATACCAGGTCCATTGCGAACCCGCAGAGGAATGCGAAGAATACGACTACGTAGGACATCATGTACCTCCGTGTTCCCGAGGACGTGGAAAGTTGCATCGGGCAAATTTGCCATGCCGCAATCGTGCGGCTTCGTCATAGGCCCAGGCTGCTTGTTTTACTGTATCAAAGGTCCCGAGGTATTGTCCTTTTCCATTAGTATGAATACGGGCTCGCCAACGATGGCTGTTGGCTGTGCGCGATGTTTGGCGGTAAGCGTACCAGAGACCTTTACTATGCCACGCTGTCCACTTCCATTGGTTAAGGAAGGCAAAGTCGCAGTTGTCTACAGTAGTGTATGCGCCTTGTGTCAAAGGGATATGTTTCATTATTTCCCTTTTACATATCGTTCAAGGCTGTCAAGTATTAGCCAACCAAGTTGAGCCAGAAAACTCCCCGCACAACCAGCAACAAACCAGATGAGCGGATTCAAACTCAAGAGTGGGGCCAGCAGTAGGCCGCACCACCACCCGCAACATTGATAACACTCCATGATCTTCCCGGCGACGGGGCAGCGCGGCTTGATCCACTCGTGGACCGGTCCCATGATCTCGGAGTCCACGACGATATGAGTCAAGCCGATGACGCCCAAGATGAAGAGGATCATTCAAAGCCTCGTTCCAGCCGACTGACTCGGGCTTCCAGTTCATCGAGCCGGACTTCGATAGCAGTGCAACATTCGCGGATGCCTTTGGCAACGAGGTGCATTTGCTTCAAGCATCCAGCCATCAATTCGTCCATCCTGGTCATGTAGGTTGGCATACTGTTGGCTAAGACAGTCATCACAGCGTCAACAGTCTCATCGACGCTTAGCTTTTGTTGCTTATTCATGGGGGTAAGGCTCCTTGTCGCTCTTGATGGTGAACTCGGCGTCGATGATGCCAGGACTACTGGCGTCGGGCAGGTCGGGCTGGCGGACAAGAGCCAAGACGAGGACCGGCACCAAGTCACCCGGCATGAGCGTGTCGCCAGGGGCAACGTACTCCAAGTTCATGTTGGCGTTGCCGCCGGTGTAGTCGGCAACTAGCGCCAGTTTGGCGAAGGCGTCGGCCAAGTGCTCGCCGTTAAGGGCGGCGGTCCTGATACGGTCGAGGAGGAAGGGTGGAATCGGCATCGGTAACGGTACTCCTAGGGGTTAGCCCTCAGTTGGATTCCTCAATCTCGCACCAATCTTCACGGAGCGTCGCGTGCCAGCCGTGGGACCACGGATGGATGAAATTGTCCACTTGAACCTTGAACACGCTGTCGATCATCTGGCCCAAGGCTGTAGCATTCACGAGGAGTCGAGTCGTCCCGGTGTAGCGATAGTGCTTCATGGTCAGAACAACCTCTGTCGCGTAACATCGTTGAACCAGTTGTCCAGGGCCGAGCCATTGGAGACCAGACCAACGGACATCTGCTCCAAGACCTGGCAGCGAGCGTCACTGTCCTCGCGGCTGAGGCTGGAGAAGATGTGGCCGCTCGTGATTGCCTGCCAGCAGGTCGCCACTTTTTCGGCGAGCTTCTGTTGGTAGTCAGCTTTGACCCGGCCGCGATGGCGGGCGTAGCGGAGCGTGGGTGGATTGCCCTCGCCCATGAACTTGGCACAGAGTTCCTCGATCCCCAGGACCGTGTTCTCGTCGCCGATCTTCTCGCCCAAGAGCCAGCTATAGAGGCAAAGCTGGTCGGCGTATTCGTCGTTGCAGAACTCCATGTAGCCGCTGTTGATCGTCAGGCCCCGGAAGTCCATTGCCTTATACATGGCGTGCTCTTTGCCTTGGCTGCGGCTGGCCTTGCCGACGAAGCCGTCCAGGCAAGTGGCATAACCCTTGGATGGACTGGCCCCGTACTTGGAGCAGTAGCCTCGAACCTTCCAGTCATAGACGCACCGGATGCGTCCTAACCCACGGTCCAGGGTGAAACCCAAGTCGGGCTTCCCGGTGAAAGGTGCGCCGGCGATCACGCCGTCTACCTTGAACTCGAAGCGCGGCGGCTCGACCGACTGTTGCAAGGTCTTGAGCAGATCGTCGTAGGCCCCGCACAACTTGTACGCCTTGAAGACCCGCTTGCCGGCCACCAGGGCGAAGTCGCGGTTCTGGGGTTCCACCTGGCTCTCGAAGATTGCCGGGAACTCGAACTGCGGCGATACGGCGTGGCCATAGAGGTGCCAGTTGAGCATGGCCTTGACGTAGGCATCAAAGGCACTCCCCACAGCCGCCGGTTTCTCCTGGGGTAGCCGGGGCGCGGCATGATCGGCCAGGTAGCGGACGTAGAACTCATCCTGGTCCTTGTACCAAAGGGACATCGACGAATAGGAAAGCGACCTCGGGATACGCATGATTGATCTCTACTTGTGGGGTCCAGGGTGCGGTGACTGGGGCTGCGGTGGCTGGGGCTGCGGTGGCTGGGGCCTCGGCGGGGCTGGCTTAGGTGGCCGGGGCGGTTCTGGCCTCGGCGGGGCTGGCTTAGGTGGCCGGGGCGGTTCTGGCCTCGGCGGGCTGGCTTAGGTGGCTGAGGTTTCGGCGGCATCGGTTTGGGTGGGCGCGGAGGCTCGGGCCTGGGCGGGCGCGGAGGCGGGGGCGGATAGGGTCGTGGTGGCCGGGGGCTGGGCACCGGGTAGGGTTCCGGGTAAGGCAACGGGTAAGGAATAGGAACAGGGATTGGCATAGGCCGAGGCACCGGCTGAGGCTGAGGGCGCGGTTCATTCGGCTGGCAACCCAACCCAAGAATCAGGACAACAAACAGCAATTTGCGCATCGCATCAAGTCCTCAAGTCCACAGGCATCCTCGCACAGTAATCAGTTTGTGCAGCATGGCGCTGTCTTCGTCGTAGTCGTCGTAGTCCGGGTCGGCTTTGCGGTGCTGCCACCAGGCGTACAATTCGCGGATCGTCTTCCAGGCGGCCTCACGCTCGTGGGCCTGCTCTTCACCGCACTCCGTCACGTAGGCGGCGTACACGTCGGCCGTGAACTCCCACGGTTGCTCATGCTTCACGAAGTCTTCCAGGATTTGGAAGGCCGCGAAGACCAATAAGTAGTCACGGTCGCACCACGTCGGCGGCAAGGCTCGGCAGACCACCACGTTGTAGTGGTGCCACAATCGGCAACGAAGCCAGTACCAGGCGTCGCACAAGCGACGGGTCAAATGACGGAAGCGGTATCGACGCATGTGGTATCGACGCATGTGGTCTCTTGGGGTTGAGTGGTGACAATGATCGTGTCGCCGGTGGTCAAAGACGGCGGCTGCGGCGGCGGCGACAGAACCGGATGACCGAGAATCTGGGCGACCACGACCTGTTGGCGGAGGTGCGGCGGCAGGGCCGCCAAGACTTGAATGGCCGAGAGGCAACAGCGCTTCGCCTTCTTGCCGCTGCCACAGGGGCATCGGTCATTGCGGCCCGGGACCTTTTCTTTTCGATAGGGTTGTGGTTTCATCTCAGTCTCCAAAAGAAAAGAGCGGATTACTGCGCGTTCGCTGGCGTCGGTATAATCTCCGCGTTCACGCGCCCTTGGGCCGCGTGGCCCTCTCCAGAATTCCCGTGCCCGGGTACTACCGAAATCTTCCCGGGACAACCCTCATCCGCTCAGTGGTTCACTTTGATCTCAATTCCGCGATGACTTCGCTTTGCCCCAGGGGACCTGATGCCAGAGACGTTCGTGGCCGTAGAACAGAACCAGCTTCATCAGAAACGTCACCACGGCAAACGTGACGCACGTGCCGATTTGACCGAACATCAACCAAGCCACGCCAAAGGTCACCAGCGTGGAGAAAGTCTCCCACGTGACGGCCTTGACGATAGTTCGCTTCGGGGTACTGGAGTCAGGCTTCATGGTAGTTGTCTCCTAACAACTCATGGCCTACCCGGTTGCGAACTTTGCGTGCTTCATCAAGCGTTGGGTAACGTCCTAACCGATGCTTGACTCCACAGAACATGATTTCCGGGTGATACCAGTTGTCTTGGACCCAGATGCCCTTTACGCCACTGGTGTTGTTTGACTGCTTACCTCGGTTATGCAGATTGATAGCGCGTTCAGTGACTCGCAAATTCTCCCGGGTATTGTTCAGCGCATTGCGATCAAGATGATCGACTTGCATGAGTTCGGGGTCGTATGGCAACCCCATTCGCAACACAACCTCTTGGTGCATGTATCGTGTGACACCAATGCCCGCGTATTTCTGTTTTCGCATTGCTCGCCAGACATTGTGCCCTTGAGCGCGCTGTTTTGCATTTCCTTGTGGCGTAGCCGACCAAAACCATCGAGTCAGGTGCGCATGATCCTCCGGGCTGACGTGTGCAATCATTCCTCTGGATACTGGGATGGTTCGTTTACCATAGAGTGTGCCGTAGTCGAGAAACCGCCAGCGGTTGTAGGTGTCGATTGGCGGAGCGTCTGCGGCAACATGACGGATGTAGCCAAAGAGTTCATCCCAAGTGCTGAAGATGTGCTGATGTGGTAGCGTCCCCCAATACCAATCAGGCAGAGCAGCTTTGCCCTGTTCCATGTGAACGAGGACTGGCGCCTTGCGGCGATTCAGTAGGGCGATTTCCTCGTGTGTTCCTGTGGAATACACTTCACGATCAAGATGGACAATCGCAAAGTCACACAGATCAGCCAATCGCAGGTCGATGCAACGAATTAGTCGCATTTCGCGGGATATAGTCTCGAAGTCTCCACGCTTCTTCTGTTCCAGGCGTAGCGCATGGTTTTCCAAATCCTCGCACGCATAGCCTACCTGCATCGGCTTGGCGCACGGGTCCAGGAAGATCAAGTCAAGATCAACTAGCTGCTCCTTGACTGTATTGCGCCAGCCTGTGCCAAAATCCTTGGCGTTGTCGATGGGACCAGAAAGGTAGACTCGGTTATAGAAAAGGCGGTTCACGGCAGCAGTTCCTCGTATCGGCCGGCACCTAGTCGTGTGCAACCCAGGTCCAGGTACATCGCGGCGTCGGCATACGTCTTGATGCCGCCGCTGGCCTTGACTTGAGCCTTGCCGGCAACGGCTTCCAGCATGACCCGGACGGCCTCGGGAGTGGCCCCGCCGGCTGCGTAGCCGGTGGAAGTCTTCACGAAATCCACGCCGCACTTCACGCAAAGCTGGCAGGCATTCCAAAGTTGCTGACCGTTGTAGTAGCAGGTCTCCAGAATCGCCTTGACGGGCACCCCGAACTTGCGAACGGTGTGAACAATCCACGTCAATTCCTCGTGGACGAGCCGCTCGCGGCCTTCCAGGAAACGGCCATAGTTGATTACCACGTCCAGTTCCGTGGCACCGTGGCCTACTGCCAAAGCGGCCTCGGCCAACTTGACGGCCGGCGTCGTGTTGCCGTGCGGAAAGCCGATCACGGCGGTAACCCGTGTCGTGATCCGGCGTGCTACGGTGACGTTGCACGGAGCCACACACAGGCTGGCGATGCCCTCTTTCTCCACCAAGGCCGCCGCCTTGCGAACATCCTCCCGCGTAGCAGTCGGTTTGAGCACGGCCAGGTCCAAGGCACGGGCGATGCGCTCCCGAGCAACCTGACGGTTAATTTCCGCCGACCGCGCCATCGCCTGTTGGTATATCTGGTCGGACGGGGGTAGTTGCAGTTTGTCGCTCATGCGGCGATCTCCGGGAGGAAATGGTGTGGCCTGATGCCTTTGACGTTGAAGATCACTTCGTCTCGTCAGGACACTTCTCTTTGCAGGCCGCCAAGAACAAGTAGATGTCGTTGGCGTGGCCAAGAAAGTCCAGTTGCTTCTTCTTGGATAGAGCGTTGAAGACCTCCTCAAACGCCTTCTCCGTCTCCGCCGCCTCTGCTTTCGTGAAATCGCCTTGGGCCCCATTGCAGCCTCCTATAGGTGATGGACCTTACACTCTTTGCAGTAATGCTTGTCGCCCTCAACGAGCCAACCGAGGCGCGTGAGATAACTGGCGACGTTGCGTTCGTCCCATCCGCCTCTAGCCGTGGCGGTCAAGGGGACAGTCTCGAACGTGTGGCAATCGTCGCATTCGACTTCAATGGAAGCGTCGTATAGCATGACTCAACCTGTCAGGTTCTTGGTTCTCGAACGGGGCGCGGGAGCGAGTTGCTCAGCTTCCAGAGTCTTCGTTCACGGTCGTCAATGTGCCCGTGACCGAGGTAAGGGAAGTAGTCATGCAGAGCTTCGTGAACCACGATGATCGCAGCGTCCTCCGGCTCCCAAAGCAGTATCTCCGTGTCAAGTGTCATGCCAGGACACCAGGGGCAGTTGCAACCGAGCGTGTTCGCAGGAAGCGGCGCGATCATCACGTCCCAAGCACCAATCCGGTTATAGCGACGAATCGTGTAGTCCAGGATGCCTTGCAGGTCCGGGTCATCGCAGTTGGCCCGCATCACTTTCAGATGAGCGATGCACTTATCGAAGAAACACTGCTCCTGAACGTGCTGACCCGTCTGGGTATAATACAGACCGCCAATAAAAGGTCCGATGCCGTTGACCACGAAACTCGTTACGCCAGCCACGATGAAAAGAGCCAAAACTGCCTGTGGAAGAGGCCAAAGCAACTCGCGCAGAAGCGAAACGGCCCATCGACGCCAAAACTGGCCGCGCGGTATGCTCGACCAGCGATCATAGCTCGCCTTCATCTTTTGCCCCTTTCGGACATGGGCACAGAGTCTCAGACAGTAAGCGGATTTAACGAATTAAGGACGCATCTATTGGTCGCTTATGAGGCGAACGCCTTGAAGATTCAGCGACCGTCGCACTTCACGTAGCCGTTCTCTTCAGCCCAGGTGACCAAAGCACGTTCCGTGAACACGTCCCCCGGTTCGCAGTTGTCATTAGCCCAGCACGTCAAGGTCTCGGGCTCGAACACATCCTCGGGGTCCATGTGCTTGCGAATCCATTCAATGGCGTCATCCAGCGGCCATTGGACAAGCAATACCGCTGCGAAGTCTCGATTCTGTTGCACGTCGGCCATACAACTTCTCCCGCTTAGAATTTGTCAGCGGCCTTCGCCAAAATGCCAGCGACGAGAACGACGCCGCAGACGGTGACGATGGCCACGGCGGGCGGAGCCGTCATGGTGACGACGATGGCACCGGCCAGAAGTGAAATAATGATGGTGACGAGAGTTGCCATTGGGCTATTCCCCTTTCAAACGTTTCATGGTTTGCAGGTAGTAGGTCTCGCAGTTACGGCAGTTACGGCAATAACTCGATTCGATGCTACTACACATCGACACGAGGCGATTATCCTGGTAACGGCGCATGACCCACCGCATGAAGGCTTTACTCGGGCACCAATAGGAATTGATGTGCCGAACCTTCCACTCGTAGCACTTCTCGCCTACGGCCGCGAGCACGTCGGCTGGCACCTGGGGCTCATGGTCATAGTAGGCCATGAAGGTAATCACCACCGGCACCTGAGCGGCGGTCCAGGCGACCACGGCCGAATCAACCAACCAAAGGTTGGTTGCCGACGTGCGAAGCCGGACAAACATCAAGTTTCGGGCCGGCGAATACCAGCCTTCGCCGTGCCAGATCGGCATGGTTTGACCAGGGCGCTCTTCCTTGGGATTGGCCGTCAAGACCACTGGGCCAGGGAAGTCGTAGCAAGGAACACTCGTATTGAAGAAGAACCTCTTGTACTTCTGGGCGGTCTCAATCACCAGGTCACGTTGATTGTTGCTGTCATTACCGGCATTCATGCGCACGATCCCGTCGCCCACTTCTTCGGGCATAGGGACACTGGGGACCTCCGTATAATAGGCATTCGGCCGGTTGAAGAAGCACTGCGAACAGTTGTGCGGACATTTCCCGGCCTGAGGCACACAGTCCCAGATGGTCGTGCCATCCATTTTCGGATTTCGTTTAACAGTCACAATGCGACTCCGCGATTCAAGCGAACAAAATCACCAAAGTACCGCAATGCCGCCTCATTATAGCGGCGCGCGGCTTCGACCTTTCCAGCATGTGTACCCGGGAAGCTGCCGAGATTCTTCGTTCTTCCGTTGACCTTAATCTGGGCTAACCAGCCGCCGGTTTTCGTAATTCGACTCACGCCCTTAAACCCTGACTTATTGGTCGAAGGCATCGGACAGTTGCTTTTGTTTTGTGCCCGCGTGGCACGACGCAGGTTACGCCGTTGATTGTTGAGTTTGTCCAAATCACGGTGGTCAATCTCTACGGACAAATCCAATCCTTTACGAGCCGCGATGACTCGGTGCATCAAGACAGTTCCCCGTTCTGGACGCACACGATTACGCACGGCATAGCCGCCCTTTCCGTTATTACACTTGCGGTAACACCACTTCCACTGCCTCACGTAGGCGTAATCGCAATTACTCACCTTGGCAACCATGCCTTGCGTCAAAGGAATCAGTTTCATTGGTCAAGTTTCATCACATTACGTTTGATGGCCTTGGCCAACGACTTCGGCAAAACTCGCTCGCCGCAGTTCTCGCAGATCGACCACGAGGCGTTGGGAATCCGGATCGGTGTGACAGAGCCATTCGGCGATTCGTGGATGTAGTCGCCGTGCTTTTCGCTCAGTGCGTTGCCGCACATGGGACAGCGTTTCATGACGAGTAAACGGCCTCCTTGACGGTCTGGATGATCGTCTCCCACTGATCGAGGGTAACGGCCAGATATGGAACGTGGCCCGCGTTGAGGTAACCTTTGATCTCGGCGTCCAAGTCACGAGCCTGCTGCGACTCTTGGTAACGGCCGAAAGAGTTGAAGGGCGTCTCGCCGCGCTCCACCAGGAAACTGAGGCTGGGATGCGTGCGCTCGTATTCCTGGGCGATCACCGCCAGATACGATGCGATGCTCGCGTCCAGCCGTCGCGTATAAACGCACTGAAGGAGGATCGGGGAGTCGGTCACAATCACCTTGACGCTGGCCTTGAACAGTCGGTGCTCGTTCCACAGTTGATTGGCAAAAGTGAACACCTGATCGAAGACATCGAGCCGCCGGCCCTCGTAGGCCCAAGACTTGACGAACTCCCGGACCAGTTCAGTCGGGACCCGCTGGGTCCGATTCAGTTCGGCATACACGCGGGCCGCCAAGGTGCTCTTGCCCACGCACGGGCCGCCGTAGAAGTTGATGCGAAGCATGATGCTCCCCGGTTCTACTCAGAGGTTGTACTTGCCATCGTTGTTCTTCAAATGTTGACGGAACCGTTTGGCCCCTTGTCGCTTTGCGCGTTTACCGTGGCCGCGCCGCGTGCCAAAGCAGCGGGTGTCATTGGTCTGGGTGCGGGCGACCGCCATGATCTCGGCACGTTTCATAGGAACCTTACCGGCAGCCACTCTGCATTCCAGCGATAAACGTCATTGGTTGGAGACGTGAATCGGTACTCAATGGTGGCCCATTCCAGCCAACGGGTCTCAACAACCTCACGGCAGGGACTACGATAGGTCAATCGTATCGGCCACCAAAGGAACTTACGCACGACCTTCGTGTCGCCGATATGTGGAATGGTTCGTTTGAATCTCATCGAACTTGTTGCGGATACTTGCGGACTCGAAACGATTCGATAATGCCCACTACGGCCACGCCACCAGAGTCATGGATTCACGAAGCGAACAAGTTCCCAAAAGTCCTCGTCATAACTACAACGGTGATAACGGTACTCAACATCAGCGGTTTCGAGCCACCGAGTCACGCCGTCAATCGTGATCGGCCACCAGAGGAACCGATGAAACACTCGGCACTCGTGATCGCACGGTAGTTTGGTCGGCTTGCCAAATCTCATCCGCACACCAAACGAAACACGAGATACAAAAGGCCATCCACAACAAGACCGACGATGAACCACCGCAGAACGATGCTCATGCTGATTTTCGCAGGTACTTGATGGCGCTCTTCAAGATGTCGATGTTGTCGCCGCTCATTCCCAATAGCACGTTGCAACGGTTACACAACAGACCTCTCACCCTCCTGGTTTCATGACAATGATCGACAACTAGCTGTTTAGGTTTCTGACCACAGATTTTGCAGCGTCCTTTCTGCGCTTGTCTGAGTGCTTCGTAGTCTGTTTTGCTCAGTCCATAGACTCGAAGCCGGCGGCGGGCTTCTGTCTCAGTCTTCCACTCGGCGGCATCCTGTGCAGTGGCGCGGCTCTTGTAGTACGATTTTGCTCGGTCGTTAAGCAACGCTTGGCGTTCTGGGTGCCGCCGGTAGTAATGCCGCGAGTATTCATTGCACTGCCTCCGATTTTGTATCCTGTACGCCTTGTGATACGCTTTGGTATGCTCAACATTAGTTCTGCGGTGTGTTGCGATGCTTGTTGGCTTTCCAATAGGCATGATTATAAGCCCGCACACAATCGCAGCACTGACGTGAGCCAATGTGAAAGCCGCATGGCGGATCGACACATCCACACTTGGAGCACTTCATGCGGAAGCAAACTCCCCGAAGTGAATGCGTTCCGCTTCCCGGCGGGCCGCTGCCGCCTCTGCAATCGTGTCGTGAGTGCCGCAATCAAGAAGTCGATTGTTCACGCCGATCATCGCACGCCACCTTCCATTCGGACGTTGATATACACCGCGCACACCGCTGTTCGCTGCTGTGGCATGGCGATTGCGCCCATTTTGTTGTGTGGTCGCCGCTCGAAGATTCGCGCGACGATTGTTGAGGCCGTCACCATCGCGGTGGTCAATGAGGCATGAGTCATTGAAACCTGCTCGTCTTGCGACCTCAGTGTGCATCCGCACGGTGACTTGACAACCCTTTCGTGTCTCGTGTCTGGCAGCATATTGCTTCCAGCCACCAGATGTCTTACGTGTTCGTTTACAATGCCAAACCCATTGACTCAAGTAGGCAAAATCAACATCATCTACTTGAGCGAACTGGCCCTGTGTCAACGGAATGTGTTTCACTCCACGTCTCTCTGTCGCCAAAACCTTGCTTCTTTCGGGATGCCGTCGTCAGTCAGTTCCCTGTACTTTAGAGTCACAATTTGGCCGACCTTGAACGACCTGCCCTGGAAGAATGCCGGCATATCTTGCCCCGGCTTCTCCGTCGCCGTGCGGGCCATGTCCGGGTTCAGAAACTCACGCTCGGCATCGGTCAGGCCCGCCAGTTCCAGGCGTTTGCCCTGGTAGTCCACAATCAATGCGCCAATCTTGCCGAGCAATCGGCTCCCCTTGGTCGTCTCCCGGCCGCTGGTGAAACCCACCACACGAGCCTCAGCGTCCTGAAACGGCTTGTACTTGAGGACATTGCGATGCCGCTTCGGCAACCAAATCGCCTGGGGATTCCGAATGACCACGCCCTCGCCGCCCTGGTCAAGCACCCGCTGCAAATAGGCTTCGACCTGATCCATAGCGGCTTTCGGTACGTCGATCAGCTTTGTCTGTGGATGCAGATAGCAGATCGACGCATCTGTATTCTCCAAGGCCGTGCTAAGCGCAGTCACCTCCTTGCCAAACGGCTGATCGGCCGTCAGGAACTTGTAGTGATCGCCCAAGCAACTCTTCGGGACGGGCAGACCCTCGAAACGCTCGCCCCGAGAATTGAGCCGCTGTCTGATCCAAGCCTCAATCGCGAGGTAATCGACCTGACGGACCATGTTGGCATTCTTGATCTCGCCTGTGCAGAAGATGGCCCCCAAGGGTGGAGTCGAATAGACGGCAAAAACGATCTTGTCGAAGCGAGAGTCCGATTCATCACCGGCACAGATACTCCGACACAATTGAAACTTGCCCCGCCCAGCCCACAACTCGCCGTCCAACGGGCAGGCCGGCAACTGATTAAGCCACCAGTCCGGTGCCATGATCGGATTGCCGTAGCGGGACCAGAGCCCCGTCGCCACGGGCTTGATCTTGGCTTTTTTCTCGCCAGTCTTCGGGTCCAAGACACTGGCCCACGGCACCTCTTCAGTGGGCAGTCCGCGAGTGAGCCCGCCGTCCCAGAAGCAACGGGTCCCGTCCAGCTTTTCCGATATGAACCAACCTGCGACGTTGTGTTTCTGCGGGTCGTAGTGATCGGCTAGTTGGAGAAATTCGCGTCGTGCCATCTAGTCCACCTGTGCTGGCAGTAGGGCTTGGGTTAATAGACGTGTGAGTTGCTCTACCTGTACGTCGGACACGGCGCACGAATTCCGAGTTCCGCTGACCATTTTCTTCAAATAAACCTAAAAGAGTCCGTGTTCCACGGCCCGCAGCTTGCGTTGAAGACGTGCATACAGGTTATGGGCCAGCATGTACATCGAGGTCACTGGCCAGTGAATCGCTTCTGCAATCTCTGTGTACGTGTACCGAGCTTCGCGCATCGCCATAAAGACACGCTCCTCGGGACACGCGATACAAGAGGCAATCAGATCGCGCACCTCCAATTCCTTCTCATACGCCGGTGTCTCAAAACGCTCGGGGATGTCGTTATACACCACTGGTGCGTTTATACTCTGGCCTTGGGCACGCGCACGGTATTTCGATGTGCGCGGCAAATGAATCGGAGTTTCGATTTCAATCAACTCACTCAACTCACGATTGATCCACATACCGATGAAACCAGTAACACTCGTTTCATCTGTCTTTCGCGGCCTTGGCCCACTCTCAAGTTTCTTGACAGCGTTAACGAGACCAATGCAGCCGGCACTAACAAGATCGTCGCGTAGATACGCAACCCCCTGAAAGCAACGGATGAACGCCTCTACTTTTGAGAGAACAAAAGGCATGTTGCCAAGAATGATCTCTTCCCGCGCTGCTATGTCGCCGGCCTTGATGCGCTCATAAAGTACCGCATTCTTGGCCGCATCTAAGGACTGGCCCCTAGTCGCGCCACGCAAAGTTGTAATCAACACATCGTTGTACGAACTACTCACGGATGCCGGCCTCCATCGGGTCAATGCGCCAAGCACAGCGGGTATAAAAGCGATGAGCTTCACAAGCAAGGCGCGAATAGTCGTAGACAGGCCCATCAGGATCGAAGATGTGGCCGTGGTCGTAGGCAACTGAATGACCGCAGCGGAAGCCCGCGCCGTCGATCACGCCCCGGCTATGTGCAATCGTGTTAGTGAACCGTCGCCAGTTACCCTCGCGGTACGCCACCGTATGCCTCAGCATCGAGTCCTCTGTCGGTTGCATGACCGGACAAAGTTCGATGGGCGTGACCGCGAAACTTCGCGCTACAGCTATGTCGATTAGTTCCTGGATGTGGAATCCACGCCGGCAGATCGGCTCATCGAGGCCAGGAAAGATGATCTTGCTACCATCGTGACCAACCGCCAAAAGCAACTCGGCCACTGGCATATCAAGAGCCATCGCAAAGGCCGTCGGTAAACACATCCAGCGTTGCGACTTGAGTTGAAGTTCCATAGGCGCAGAGTCTCCCCGCAGTCGGTGGTAGTAACGGATTCAAGAAGACGAGTTACCAGCCAGTCCGGTCCAATTCGTCGAGGAGGGCGTCGATGTCAGGAACCTGACCCCACGACTCCTTCCAGTAATTCTTCCAATTGGGCGGCCCGAACAACTTGTCATACTCTTCTTGCGTAGCCGCCGTGAGTATCCAGATGCCAGTGCCCTTGGCCGCCCACTGCGGCCACTTGCGCCGCTGGGCTTTGGTGAACGAATAGTGCTTCGGCTGCTTTACGTCGATCCAGCGCTCGCCCCACTTCTCGTGCATCGCCAACAGATCAGGGAATCCGTTCTGGTACAAGGAACCATGTGTGTGCTCTACGAGCCAGCCCCGAGCCTGAAGAAAAGCAATCAAGTCCTTCTGGGTATGCCACTCCGGCCCGTGGCGCGGTCGTCGAATATCACCCATGACGATGCACCCCCGTCAACCAACCCCACGAATGACCGTGACAGATGCTTGACACTAATCCCCGAGGGACCTTTAATCGCTGGCCAATCGCAATACAACTGAACCCACGCTGCCAGAGGCGATGAATCGTCAAGACGGTCGCAGGTCGAAGGTAATTGTTGCCCGCCCGCACGCCGTCTCGCGGGTCAATGTAGACGTAGACGTAGTAGTCACATTTCATGCCGACATCTCCGGCGCACGAATCTTGATCTGTGTGGCTCCCGATTTCTTCTCAGCCCAGTTGTGCATCCCTTCGCACCAGTCCATCCCGATCAAAGGGACGTATGGGCGAAAATGCTCGACGGCATCCATGACGACCTGCGTGACGCCTGAAACCTTGTCCGGGCGCGTGACGCACATGATCTCGTCGTGGATATTCATGGGTGCCACATGCCAATCATTCACCCCGGCCGGTTGCAAGTCCCAAATCTGCCGTTGAACGTACTTCGTGATCTCGGCACCCGGACTCTGGATTTCATGGTTCGCTGCAGCCCGCATGTTGGCCGCCTGCATAGCGAACGCCGCCCCGTAGAGGGCCGAGGCAACCGCTCCACCGGCCGTCTGCACCCGGTCTCGACGGACGACTTTGAGTATGCACTGTTTCTCGTACTCTTGAGGTACGACGATCTCTTTGCGAACCTCAACGCCATTTTCGATGGAAAGCGTGGCAATGTGAGCGACGATGACTTCCTGCCCACCCTGCATAACCTTTTCATGACGCAAGACAGTGCCGTGGTTCCGCCAGTGCTTTGGTATGCTATTGGCTAGCCGGAACAATTCCTTGCAGATACGATTCTCCAGAGTGAAGTACCGACGAAAACCGAGCATCGTCTCGGCGTAGTCCACTGGGTCTTTCCAGACCACCTTCGTGCCAAGCCCGCCAGGCTGCGTCATGGAACAGAAGGAGTCAGCAACCCGTTTGCGCCACTTCTTGACGCCCGTAAAACGGCTACCGAAGTTTTCAATCGCAGCCTTTGCCACCTTTTCGTCGATCCCCAACCGACTAACCAGCGTGCTAAAATCGCCGCCGTACAACATCGTACCAAAGAACCCTTGCTTGCCCTTCGTGTATAGGTCGTTGTCCGTGTCCGCCGACGCCTTAATCTCCTCATAGGTCTTCCCCGGGAAGATGGCCATGCCGAAGAGAGCATGAATCTTCTTACCGGCGACCAATTCCGCACGCAGGGCCTCATCATTGCACACGGCGTCCGCAATCGTCACCTCGAAGGCCGCGAAGTCACCACCGCAAAGCAGGTAGTTGTCCCAGAAGAGCGGAAACATCTGGCGGACTTGCTTGGTGTGTTTAATCCCTTGGGCATTCAAGCCGTCACCACCCGCCATGCGAGAGGACAACGCACCAATGACGACAAATGAGGCATGAAACTTGCCAGCCCGAATCAACTTCTTGTATAGTTCAACCTCTTTGACGGAGTGCTTCACCGTGAGAATTTCCCTCGCACGCATGGCAGCGGGGTGCTGGCCAGGCTGCAAGAAGCCTGAGCCGCCGCAGCGACGACAAGCCGAGTCGCCTTGGCACTTCCCGCATGGCTCAGGGTCGCCGATGAAGCCGACATCATTGCAAACTTCACAATGCTCATTCAGGCTATGCTGTTGCGGACACGGCTTCCCGATGCGCCAGTTCTTGTCCAAGGCTTCAAGATTACTCTTCTTAGTCGAAGTCTCCAGGAAGACAGCCTCCATATCATCCATGACTTCCGTGATATACTTGCGAACCTCGCCCGGCCGGTTGATGTTGACCGGACTGGCCGCCACGATGGCCTGAGCCTTAGCGAGCAGTTGTTTCATCCCCTCGATATTGATCGGGAAGCCATGCCAACGGACGGCCGCTACCATGCACGCCAAAGTAGAATCGTTGTCGCCCGGCGAAGGACAGCCGAAGTGCTTGTCCAACTCCCGCGTATAAACGATGTCATGGCTCGCGTAATCGCGGGCATCCTCGCGGGTGGCCCAGTGCTGAATGTGATTGCGAATCACACCCGGCCAAGCCAACCCCAGCAGTTTGAGCTTGCCGTCCTCTTCGCCCCATACCTCCCACTTCTTCTCAAGGCTCGACACGGCCAGGGCCGTAGGCGCGTAGCCCAACTCATAAGGCCGCCATGCGGTGGATGGCTCCACATCTTTGAAGTGATACTTGGGTTTAAGCTTCAAGGCGTGCTCGGCAAGGAACTTGAGGCCACCGGCCGGATTAAACTTCAAGACGACATCCTTGAAGTCCGGGTCGATGTCGCCGAACCGGTCACGACGATCGAAGACTTGCCACCGTGGCGCTTCGGGATCGGCCGAGCGGGCAAAGTAGATGTTGTCGAACTGGACGCGCTTCTCCAATTCGTTTCGCAACGCATAGGCCAGCGCGGTGGGAACCCGTCTAATGCGAACGTCCCCGCGAGCCATCAACGATTGATACGGCCCCTTGCGACTGTGCAGCATCAGGTCCAAGGCCGCTACTGGTTTTAGGCAAGGACCGTCTTGGGCCTGCGGCTCCAGCATAGCGATCTCGTCGATATGCTCCTCGGGAATCCAGTCCGGATCACAGAGGCGAAAGATGGTGTAGACCTTGACGATATGAAACCAATCGAACGCCAAATTGAAGCCCACGACCGTGTGCTGACACAGCCACTCGATCAAGGCCAGCGTCTCGCGGATCGGCCGCCGCCAGACCTCGTGCAGGTGGATCGGGCCGTCTTCTTCAGCCCACTGCAACAGCACCATGATGCTGTGCAGCCCGCACGTCTCACTGTCCACGTACACCTTGCTCATCAACGCCCCCGAAATCAAAATACGTCGTATGACCATGCCGTCATTGCGCCAGCCCCGTAACGATGCCAGAGACTACGATTGTGTCAACCATCAGGACTTTTTCGACTCGCATTTCGAGTAGCGAGAATCTCTGCCAGCAACACATCATCCGAGATGTAGCCGGCACACCACGCACCCATCCGCGGGGCCAAACCCTCAATCCCAGCCGCCAGCATCCGTTCCACCATCCGATTGATCGCGTCTCGACGGCGAACGCCAGATCGCGGTTTGCACGCCTTATCAAGACCCGGTAGAAACTTTCCCTTGCCCCGTTGCCGCGCATTTCCGATTCGGATTGCCGCAAGAACCTGATCGGTTGCCGACTTCATGCCAGCCAGCACCTCCAAATTCACTTGGGAAAGCAAGCCGGCGGCAGCCCTCTGTTGCACCACTTCAGGCATCGCCAACAGTCGCAGGCGGATATGCACCCAGCGCGTCGGCCGCTTGAGTTCGGCTGCTGCCGCCCGAATCGTGGCACCATCCGGATAAAGCCGCCCGATAACACGAGCTTCTTCCATGATGTTCAGATTCTTGCGTTCCAGGTTCTCCATGAAGTTCAATACCTGGGCGTCCCGCTCTGAAAGCCCGACGCAGATATTAGCGGCAATCGTGGTCCACTTGAGGAAGTAAGTGGCCGCCCGAAAACGGCGATAGCCCACAATCAGCCGATACTTGTAGCCATCACGATTCCACGGTTGTACTGTAACCGGTGAAATCAGACCTCCGACCTGCGAGATGCTATCTGCCAGGTCCTTGACGGATTGCAGCGTGAATTGGCCGCGGCAGTTGAAGTCACTGTCATACAGGATGTCAGCCACCGGTAGCGCCGGATCAAAGGTCGTGTTCATTAACCCTCACGCTGCTAACGAATCCATTCGATGTGGGGTCGTTGCATGTAGCCGTGTTCCCATACGAACCAGGCATAGGCAAGAAGTCCGTTCCCGCCGCTCTTAACGTCCCCTTTGTCGAAACTCAGACGTTTTGAAAACACATAGACAGTCCGCAACGGGGTTCGCTGAAAGAACTCGTAGCGACCAACACTTTCAAGGAAATTCAACTTGAGTAGCATCGCCACTTTACGATCAGTGCATTCTAATGCGTGTTCAACGAAATCCTGCGCCGACCTATAGGGCGGATTGGTGACGATGTTATTAACGTACCGATGGTCAGAAAGGAAGTCGATTCCTGTCGGCCGGCAAAAGGTCGCTTATGGCTCCGTCGCCACACGCGCACTCCCATATCGTTCCATCAAACGTTTCCCGTCGCAACAGCGATTCCGTGGCATGAACCGGTGTGCGATAGAAGTCGTCGCGCTCCCGTTGTCCTTTTTGGTTGCTGCCTGTTAAAGTGTGCGATTCAATCATGTTCATCGCAACTTTCGGCCATAGGGCACTGGTCCCTTGCCGGGCACCCATTCCCAAACCGCCGTGGTGCCATCGTCGTCGATCCGCACGAAGGTGTCATTCGTCCGGGCCCAACAACCGCAGTTGAAATGGTAATCGCCGATCTGCCCCGCCTCATGTGTGTGCCCGTAAACCACGACATCCGCCCCTCGCTCCTTGCGCCAGGCTTCCACGCCGTCGAGCATTTCATCCATACGACCATGCTGAAAGGTCAGCTTCCGCCAGAGGGTCAAGGCCCCTTCCAGGGTCCCGACGAACCCGTCTTCGATGGCGTGCCGATGGTTGTTAAACGGCCCTCGATTCCTGTCCTCCAAGAGGGCTGATATGATGGCCGTGATCTCCCCGGTGCCCGGGTTGGCGTCACGGCAGTACGGATCGCCCTCGTTCCCGTGAAGAAAGGCGAACCGCCGACCGCCGATGGTCCGCTCGAAATGATGAACCTCTCGCTGAAAGAACGGATGACCGGGCATCAGCGGTGTGCCAATGAAATGAGCCAAATCGGCATCGTGGTTGCCGACAACGTAGACTGCGTGCATCTCATCCAGCCGCGTGAGTAACGGCAGATACGCCACGATGGCCTTGCTCAGGTTCGTCTGCCAGAAGTCGAACAGGTCGCCGAGGATGTAAAGCTGACCGCTCTCCCGCTCCGCGTAGTCCAGAAACTCATAGAAGCGAGCCTCGCGACCCTCCACCGCGAAGTTGTCGCGGTAGCCTCGGTCACACAGATGCAGATCACTGACGGCGAAGATAGGCATTGAGGTCCTCCACAGTCACCCGCAAATCTTGCGGATGCTGATCGAAGTCCAGCCACTCCGCAAGTTGTCTACGGATGACATCGTGTACGGTTTCGATGTCCGTGGCATCGGGCAGGTTGTCAAGTTGTAGGGTCACAGTGAGATTCATAAGCTAGCAAGGCTGGACTCGAACCAGCGGCGGCTTTCGCACGAGATTAACAGTCCCGCCCCTGCTACCAACTCGGGTACTTGCCAGAATTGCCGGGACGCAACTCCCGGCGTTTGCCAAGTCGCTAAGGCGTACTACTCTTCGTCTTTGTCTTCCTCGTCCTCGTCCTCCCAGTCGTCCTCCTCGTCGTCGTCGTCGTCGTCGTCGTCGTCGTCGTCGTCGTCGTCGTCGTCGTCGTCGTCGTCGTCGTCGTCGTCGTCGTCGTCGTCGTCGTCGTCGTCGTCGTCGTCGAGCAGATCATCTTCCTCGTCCCAGTCATCCAAATCGTCATCCAAATCGTCATCCAGATCGTCGTCCAGATCGTCGTCCAGATCGTCGTCCAGATCGTCCAGATCGTCCAGATCGTCATCGTCAAGACCGTCGTAGTCGTAGTCCTCTTCCTCGAAGTCCGTGCCTACATCCTCGAAGTCATCGTCCCGATCCTCGGGCCGTTCCGAATCACGCAAGTCGTCGATGGGCATGGGTCTCTCCGCAAAGGTTGAAAGTGAACAGCAACAACTGCCGCAAGTGGCAAACCAATCGGCTCCTACTGGACGTAACGATTCCAAACGTGATTCAAGGTCTCTGCGATGTCCCACACCGAGTAAATCAGCGTTTTCTCTCGGCCGTAAATGAAAAGCCGCGTATAGGTGACGGCCTTGAAAGCCGGTCGATTAAGCAACCGGATGGAGAACGGCTCGGCGGGTCTTGGCGGCATGTCATCCCGCACGTCAACATGCGGAAGATTTGCCGTTAACACTCGTTCCTGCCCGTCGATTGGGCCGCCTATGAAGAGCGCTCAGTATCGCATACCTTCTCGGTGGTGAAATCGAAAACCAGGGTGTCGTTCCTTCGCAGGTCCAGGTCCTCCGCAATGACCACGCGAGCCACCATGCCGCCCGCCGGCTTGCGGCCGAGAACGTAATACGTCTCGACTGCCTCGGGTTTTTCACCCTTCCGAATATGGAAGAGGTTGAGCTTCAGGCGCGTTTCCGACATGGCGGCACCTCCGTCAGACTCTCCACGAGTCCGTCCACGTCGAAGTGCAATTCATCACCAGTCGTGAGGACGAGTCGCCCTGGCGGAAACACGACTCGCGCCGTACCGTCAGGGCATCGTTCTATCATCTTCTCCGTGATTTCAATCCTGGCGATACACTCACCATCGCGCCAGTGCTCGATAGTCCGGCGGCCAACACGTTTGGGCATGGGCCGACTCCTGTTTAAGGCGATGGGGCAGACCTACTTGCTACGACCTTTCCGATTAGTTGCCATGCGGCCCGTAGGCTTCCTCATCCTGGCTGCAATGACCGCCTCGGGACGCATCATCATGTCTCCGACTTGCATCATCGCAGTGGTCCGCAAGTCCTTTACAATCTGGTGCAGCGCGGTCGGCGCTGCTGGCACCGCTGCGCGCTTCCTCGTTGATTTCCTCGCCATGTGATCCCCTTTCACAGGTCCGCAGGCACGCCGCTTCGTCGCTGGATGGCAAGCGCCTGCTTGATGCACTTCTGGCGGGCCGCCTCCCGGCTCGTCTTGTTGCCGGCTTTGTAGACGTACTTGGCACCGTGAGTGCCATACTGCAAGGCCGGTTGCCCGTTCTTGGTGGTGCGATGAATCGGCATTGCCGCCTCCTAGTTCTTCAGCGGCCCCACGTCGCGCCCGCCGTCGATCAGATAGCGCTTGGGGCCGGACTTCTCGTTCTCGTGACGCAGTTTGCAGTTCAACCGCCAGGTGATCCCATGCTTCGGATTGACACCGTGAAGCCACTGGGAAGGCTCGCGGTAGCCAGAAAGCGAGTTGTAGGCAAAGGCATCCGTTCCGACCCACGAGCCGTTAATCAACAATTCACCATCCACATCTGCCAACGTGCTGGACGCATGATGATGGCCGACGCAGAAATAGCGGCACCGTTGGGCACCAGCCGCCGCCCCCAAGGCGATGAGCCCCTTCTGCCGGCGAACCATGCCATACCAAGGGATGCCCAAGCTACTCCGGCAATCGTCGCCGTGGGCGACATTGAAGCCGACGCCATTGATGTTGACGTTGGCGCTCCACGCATCGGGGATGGAGAAATGGACGTTCTCTAACCCCCGACAATGCAATCGGGCCACCTCGCCAACAAGGTAGTCCCAATTGTCATTGGCCCCAAGGTAGTCCTTCTTTGGCGTCCGCCGACCGTGATTGCCGGCCAAGTAAAGGATGTTAACCTCCTCGAAATGGGCGGCCAAGTCGCGGTACATCAAGGCATGAAGCTGTCCAATAGCCAAACAGTTGCGAAACTGATTACGATAGTAGCTCCGCTCACACGCCCTATGAATTTCACCGCTGGTGTAATCCCCGTAGGCCAGAATCCAGAGAGTAGGAAAGTAGAACTTCGGGGCCAACGTGTCTTGTGTCCATTCGACCACGGTATTGACATACCGTTCGGCACGGGCGCAAGAAACCGGGAAGTTGTAGTCTTCCAGGCCACCGACCTCCTCGGGCCGCACGACCTGATCGTGGTGGCCGTCAGAAAGGTGCATGACACAGTGCTCGACGATCTGGGCCTTACGACGGTACTCAAAGGCCGGAGGCAGCGCTGCAAAAGGCTTGACTCGCTGATCCATTTCAGCCACAACCGCCCGAAAGAGGCCAGTGATCTTTGCACTCGCCTTGACCTTCTGCCGCTCCCGATTACGCTCCTCAGTCACATGAACGAGTTCGGCCTCCAGTGCCAAGACGCGCTCATCGGTCGGATCATAATCAGGAATGCTTTTGTGCTGACCGCCCGCCCGCTTCGGTGTCGGTGGTTCGTCGTTGGGCCACGGCACATCCTTATGAATACGCCCCGTAGTAATGTCCGACACAGTAGAGCGGCTGACCCGAAATCGCCTGGCGATCTCAGGCTGCTTGACACCCTCGGCAATGACCATTTTGATCTTTGCAACGCGCTTCTTTGTCAGCTTCATGATCGTATTACCTTCGCCGAGAAGAAGATGTAAAAGAGGCCGGATGGCGCTGCCCCGTCGCCACCCGGCGCATACAGTCGGTCATAAGAGGCAGAGTTCCCAGAAGACCGACTCAAGGCCGACGAATGCGGCCAAAGAAACCGTCCATGTACTTCCCAACCCAATTGATGGCGCTGTCGAAGTCGAACGGCGGTTTGAAGGCCGGAGCACCTTCATCTGGGCCGCCAGCCAGATTCCGCTGCGGATAGCCGCCCGGCGACTGGCCGGCATCCTCGACCGGAATCTTGTCAATCTCCTCCAAGTTCGGCATAGGCACGTTGGGATTCATCGCCCATTCAATCTTGGCGGTCTTTGACCAGGCGTGAATGCGCCGCACCGGAACGATGAAGTTGAAGCCTTGCAGCTTCATCACGCCTTGAGTGAGCATCCCGATGTATTCGCCGTTCTCCTTGAGAAACATGCCGCCACCGGAGCTTCCCGGGAAGGCAACGGCCGTCACCTGATCGAAAACCTTGACCGTGGCTCCCTTCATCGGCAAAGTTCGCCCCGTCTGACTAAGCACGCCAGTAGTATAGCTATTGGCTCCAAACTGGCCGAGCAGACTACCGCAATGGCTCAACTCGACGCCGATAGGCGGAAGGTAATTCAAGTCCTTGTGGAACTTGGCCGAGGCGCTCAACGGATACACGCTCTTGCAGCGGACCATAAGCAGAGCCAAGTCTTCACCGTAATCGGCATCGCTAACCTTGATGACCTTGCAGTCGTACTTCACTTCGCCCACGCGGCGGCCGTCTTGTTGCCGCTCCTGAACGATCTCGGGGTCCTTGTACTCGATGAGCACTCGCGGTGTGCCTTGCGGCGTAACGACCGTGCGTGTGGTACGAAGATTCTCGACAACATGTGCGGCCGTCCACACAAACGTCACGGTGTCCTCGCCGATCTTGCGGGTAACAAGTGTGCCCGACCCCTGGGCACTGCCGGCCTTGATGGTGACGCTTACGCGCTGCAACTCATCAGGGACGCTGGCAACCGCCGGACCAGCGGCCAGGGCGATCAGGGTCAAGACCAACAGCACGTACTTCATGATGCGTACTCCAAAGGTGAAAGGGTTAAAACGCAATCATCAAATGCACGTCACAAAACGTCACTCAAGTCCCCAAACGGGTCCGGTTGTTCATACGCAATCGCAACCTCTACTTGGCTGTCATATTGCGGACACAGATAGTACAAAAGACGCTCATGAATCGCGTCCCGGATATACTCGCTATCGCCGCAATACGTCACAGTTACCTGGACGCACGAATCATCGTCCATCGAGTCACGACAATTCGTTGCCTCGACTTCCAAGGCACCTTGAATCGCATGTACCAAACTCGCAGGCAAAGATCGTCGGATGCGCGGCGACCACTTTCCCGCATACAGAAGAATGTCACACGTCACACGATTCACGGCACCGATTCCTCAATCTGTATTTCACCCTCGCCGCCGGCATCCTTCCAATTGACACCTTCGAGAATTTCACCCATCGTCATTAGTTCCAGACGACGATTGGCCCGAAGAACGTCCAAGACACGTAGATCACTCGGCAGGTGAAGCAAATCCACGATGGTACAACCAAGATTCTCATCCATGCCCTTCCGATGGATGCGGTCTTCCGATTGGCTGCGATACTCTGGCTTCCAAGAGTTGCTCCAATAGACTGCCATTCGGGCCGCCGTCAGGGACAGACTCATACCGCCAGACTCGGGATTAGACACGAACGCTACTCGCCCGTGATCGGCCAAATTGTTCCAATAATCCAGAGGCTCTTCGTCAATGACGAGTTCACCGTCGTTCCCTTCACTACGGGCCGCAAAAACCTGATAGTTGCCGCCATCGCAGCGCACGACGTTCCATTTCTGCGTCAAACACAGCCTGACGATTCGGTCGATGGAACCCGTGAAGCCGGCCCAAACCACCAAGCGGCCAGTCTCCTCGTTCTCGTCCAGAAGCATCTTGAGTGCAGTATCCTTCGGACAAGGCACCTCGCGGGCAACACGCACTCGCTTGACGACTTCCCGCGTGCCCTGACACACCGGACAAGGTTGCGTATGTTTGGTCAATCGAGCAACTAGTTCCGGTTCTAACATCCCGATGGCTCCATAGCGGGCCGCCGGATCATCGGGATCGCGCCATTCCGCCACGGTCCCATCGGAACAGTGCGTACAGCGGGTCATGCCATCGGATACTTCATGATATTGGAAGCCGTCACTGAGTTCGCGCAACAGCGTCAGTCCCGTAATCGCATTGGGTGCAGCCGCGACAACAGCCTCAGCGACCCGCAACGCACTCGCGGATGGCCGGCAGATGATCCGCCGATATCGCTTATCCGGCAGGTTCAAGCAGTCTTTCTTGGGCTTAATGATGACCAATCCTTTGAGGCGTTTATACAGATAAGCAACCTCGTTCTTGCTCACCTCGTAGAGATGGTACATCTCAGGATCATCACACTCAGTCAGGGCGTGGGGCCCCGCATCCCGAGTCTGGCCACAGATGCCGCACTTGGCTTCATCATCCTTCCAGCCTGTGCGCGTCTTGTAGACCCCGCCGTCATAGGACCCCAGGACCATGAAAGCCAGCCGTTCTTCCATCGCCTTTGGACTGCCTTCCCGCAAGAAGCCTGGCCAGGCAATTTCACACTGGCTCCACCAATCCACAGGCCGCTTCGGAGCCGGTGTCCCCGACATCTCAATCACGTAGCCGCCCTCCAGTCCATACTTTTCGCGGATTAAATCGGCGAGCTTCTGGCAGGCTTTCGAGCGCTGCGACGTGCAGTTCTTGCAGCGACTTGATTCATCGATCACGAAAAGCCTGGGCAGCGATTGCGAACCATCCCACTCGTCCATCACGCGAACCAGGCCCTCGTAAGTGAGCCAGACGACCTTGATCCGGTCGAAGGGGAATCCCCACATGCGGAACTCGCGCTGCATGTTCGGAAGGCTCGTCTTAGGACCAACCCACCACACCAGATCGACGCCCGAGTTCTCAATCACCATCTGGGCGGAAAGGGTCTTTCCCGTCCCCATCTCAGCGGCGAAAATATGATAGTGATACGTCAGCCCGCCGTCCGCCATGTCGAACTGATGGGGCATCGGGTCCGTCTGCACACCGTTGAGGTAATACGTTCGGTACTCGTGATGAACCACCGGCCGATCGAACCACGCATAAACCTTCTCGCCGCAAAGAAACGCAAGCTGGAAACGATTACGCTGGCAGTCATCAACCGACCAGATTTTCTCGGGGTTCTCTTCCTCGTAGCCATGCCAACGCGATCCCTGCATAGCCTTGATCTCATCCTTGAGGGCGAAGGGGGATTTGAGAAAACGGATGCGCCCATCCCGATATTCCAGCGTCGAGGGCACACGAATCAGTGTGCCGCTGGACGTGCGAACGGTCATCTTTACTTGTTCGACAGTCATATCGGGTCAATGCCTCTAACCTGTACGTCGGACACAATCCTCAAATTCCGAGTCGAGCCGCTGCGATTTCGCAGTTTTCCTTACTCAACTCCACCCCGATGCACGGCCGCCCGAGCCGTTGGGCAGCCAACAACGTAGTGCCACTGCCGGCAAACGGGTCCAGAATCACCCCACCATCAGGGGTCGAAAGAAGTGTAAGTAGATAGCACATCAGGTCCAGGGGCTTCACGGTCGGATGGATATTCCCCTGGCTGACGACGTGGGACGGGCGCTTCCCGGCCGCCTTAGCGGCGTCATTCTCGGCGATCAACCGGTCGTAGTCCGCCTGCGGAATACGTTGCCAGTCATTCTTTCGGTCGGATTGATGCCAGAAGAAATCATCCAGACCCGCGTTACGTTCAGTGCCAGCGGCCTTGCCACAATAGAAGAACCGACTGGCTCCGCCAGAATCCCCATAGGTGACCTGAACGTCGCCCGGTTTCCCGGCCCCAGCATGTTCGAGGAAAGACGGTGTTTTACGGCGAACGCAGTTCGTGCCACTCGTCAGCGTCCCAGTCTGGGCGTCCAACTGAGCGGCGGCCACTTCATCCAGCAGAAGATTCGCTGGCCAACGTCCGCACTCCGAACCACCCACAGGCGACCGGTTTGTACTCGCCCAGCCAGCCTTCGTGACGCTATCGCCACGGGTGCGCACCGTGCTCTCGGTGCCGATCCGGCTGGCCTCTATGTTCAGGCCCGCCACGCCCCAGATCAGGGCATTGTGGGCAATCGTTCCGTCCATCGGCCTCATCGCCAAGATGATCGGCTCCCACGCCGGTTTGAGGGCCATTGCCCAACCAGTCCAGACCGTGGCCTCGGGTGTAGCCGGGGCCGTGATCTGCGCCGCTCGCAATCTTGCATCCGTGCCAGGGGCATGTAACCCATCTCCATCGCCGTAGCATCCACCTCCCTTGCCTTCATGCAAGTGATAACCCGGACGATCCAACTTGTCGCCAACGACCTGACGCTCTGCGCCCTTCGACGTGTCAATCAACTTGCCGATGTCGCCGCACTTCGGCATCCCTTGCCCATAGAGCCACATCAGACAGTCGCGGATTTTCCAGCCGGCATACTCGATGGCACATGTCAAGCGATGATAGGTCCGTGGCCCGCCAAAAGCCGCAAGGACGGCTCCGGGCTTGCAGACGCGGGCGATCGCCCGCCAATACTCGGGTCCCGGGACCTCGTGGTCCCAATTGCGCTCCATGAACGACAGGCCGTAGGGAGGATCGCTGCAGACGAAATCCACCGACGCCTCGGGAAGCTCCGGCAGCACCGCACGAAGATCGCCATTGTACAGCGAAATGTCGCCTTGTTGATAGAAGGGCACCATGCGTGAACTCGAAGAGGAAAGATACGTGCCAAACTAGCTAACGACTACCGGCTGCGTTTGTCGTCCAGCAGCAAAAACGTGGTCTGATCCGGAACCCACCGCGTTTGGAAGTCGCCCCAGGCATTCAGACCCGCCGCCACGAAGAGACCATGCAACTTGTTGAAACAGTGCCGTACCGTGGACTCGACGCTATTGCTGCAGCCAGCGATAATAGCGTCTCGCCATTGAGACAAAGTGCCCGTGACGACGGCCGCCTGGACGCCGCGCACGATGGTATCCGTGACCACGAACGGCATCCCCGCGCAGAGTTGAAGGATGTCGAGCATGTCCCGGTCGTCGGCCCCGACGAAAGCACTGAAAGACACGTGCTTCAAGAGGTGGGGCGCTAGCCCTACTGGTGCGCGCTCATCGCGGAAGGCTGCCAGGCAAGTCAAAAAACGCTCAGCATCCGACAACTCCCGCCGGCAGGCATCCGCGGAAGTGGACGGCGACCGACCCAAAACCTTATGACTCAAGCCAATGAAGGTTCGGAAGTCGATGCTCGGGACCTGAATCAGTACGGCGTCCGGAATCATAATCACACAGTTTGCTAAAGACGTAACAGGTCCAGATGCCGGCCGCGAACGCCACCACGCAGTCAGATGAGCATCAGAGAGAAAAGGAAGAATGCCGGAGGCAGTCGCCACGGCCGCCTCCGGCGAAATGCCTGACAGGGCCGGGGAACTAGCGGTCGCGGGCGTTCGGGTCCGCTTCGACCTTCTCGACACCGTTGTCCTTGGGTGCAAGGAACCGTTGAATTTCCCGCACAACGCGCTCCTGCGTCGGCACCTTAGTAAACAGCGAACCACACGGCAGCACGACCGGAGCGTGCCAGATGCCTTTGCGGTTCTCGGCCACCTTCGTCTTCAACGTGACGAGGATCGGGCCATGCGGCTTCAGGTCAGTCACATCGTTGCCAGCCGCCGCCTTGGCCTTGATGTCCGCTTCCGAAAGCGGTAGGAAGGGGAAGAGCTTCTTGGCTTCGATGCGACTCGACTTGTTACCGCAGAAGAACTCCAAGAAACGGCAGGTGGAACGCTCGAAGACCAAGAACGACGGCCCGAATTGGCAGTGCGAGTTGGTTTGCGTCGAGCGTTCGGCGATCGACTTGAACACGTCCGATTCCATGTCGTAGCTGATGACCAAGGCTTCCATGTCGGTCATGTCGATGGCCTTCGGCCGGCGCGCCAACGGAATCAAGTCCACGCTCGCGCCCAGGTCGATGATCTCTTTCTCCGACTCCGGGATGCCATAGTGACCAGTCGGAATGAGACCCTCGATGTTCGCCTTACTCTTGGTGTACAGTTGGATTCGGCCGATGTAGTCGCCGCCCTTGGCGAGTTCCGCGAACTGGTCATCAGTGCCGATCTGGGTGGAGGGAAGCTGCTCGAAATTGACGGGAACCAAAGCGTTCTCAGACATTGTTACCTCGCATGTTGCAGGCTCAAGGATGAAGGAAACTCGTTAATCGTCGTCGTCGTCGTCGTCGTCGTCGTCGTCGTCGTCGTCGCTGTCATGGTCGTTGTCGCTGGTTGTACTACATGGCTCTTCCTCCCGAGTTAACACCTTTGTGCGAAGTTGCGCAGCCATTTTCTCCCGCCGGATGCCAATGCTCTCACTATCTAAGTTCAAGACCCATTGCAGCGCTAGATACCAAGCATCCAGCGGCGTCCGGCAAATAGCCTGAGCCACCATTAGGCCGCCCAGATAATGACCTTCGTACTCCGTTTGGATGTCCTTGAGGCTGCGCAGATAAGCGTGTGGCTGTACGTCCATATAGAAATCGGTCAGCTTTCCTTGCCGCGCCGCTTCCTTGATGGCCTTAATCACCGGAGCGACAATTCCTGCGAATTCCTTGATGGTGACTGTCCTTGCCAAATCTATGAATTGGCCTTGTCGAGTCCGCGGCACTCGTGCCAAAACGTAGGCCGAGCCCAAGGGAATTTCGCCTCGTTCCACGGCTTTCTGTACATCACGGCGCAAACCAAGTAGCCCCAACTGAGCGCTGATCCAATCCGTATTCTTGTGGACCAGGTTGCTCAATTGGGCAACCGTCATCCCGGGGCGAGTGGCCATGATCCTTTTCAACTGCCGAGCGTACTCGACCGGCGTGGTCTCGGCCCGCAAGGCATTCGCCTGAATCTGGATTGCCAGAACATCGTCGTCCGTAAGGTTGAACTTGATGATGCTCGACAAGGACGGCAATTGCAGGTCCCGGGCCGCCGTGAAGCGGCGCAGCCCATCGACGACCTCCATCTTGCCCGGCATCCGTGTCGAAGGTCGCACGCAGATGGAATTGAGAAGGCCCTTGTCGGCCAGCGAGTCACGAAGTTCCAAATACTCGACGGCCTCGCGGTCGATAGTCCGCAGGATCACCCACGGTTCGACAATCTGCTCCAGAGATAACTCTCGGATTTCATCGGGCATCGTTGCATCGGCGTCTTGCATAACACCTATACAAGACTCCCAAAACTCGCGTTTTTTCCAAAATAGTCCGAAAAATCCCAGCTTTTGGGAGTCTTGTATAGGTGACTATCTGCAACTCGACAGCAACGGATGTTCGTAGCGTATAAACGCTCAACATTCACGCCTTCACCGACTCTTTGGCCTGCGACACTCAGACGCGGCCATATCGCTCTTGTAGGATGACTTCTGTGCCCAAAGCCAGCGAAGCCTTCCACGCCTTTCTCCGCGCTCGCAAAACGGCCGCCAATACCGATCTTGTAGCGCGCTGGTCCACCGAGATGGAGACCCAATTGAACGTCGCTGTCGGCGACGGAGAACCTGTGGCAGGCAAACGGACCACCTGGTCCGATGGCATCAACGAATGGTTCAACATCCGCATCCCCAAGAACGCTGCCACCGACCCTACGTGGAACGATTACGAATTGCGCTTTCCGCTCGACCTACACGCCGAAGGCATCGGCATGACCGGCTGGCGCTGGACCACGAAGCGGTCCTGCTGGTGCGGTTTTGACTTCGACGCCATCACGAACCATGCCAAGGGCATCGGCATCGACGACGACCAACTGGAGAGAGTCAAGCAGGCCGCCTGCGCCTTACCCTACGTCGAAGTCCGCAAGAGTACCGGGGGCGGAGGCATCCACCTCTACGTCTACTTTGCCGACGACGGCATTCCCACCGAGAACCACACCGAGCACGCCGCCCTGGCCCGCTGCATCCTGGGCATGATGTCCGGCGACACTGGTTTCGACTTCGCCTCGCAGATCGACGCTTGCGGCCACGTGATGTGGATTTGGCACCGGAAGATGACACCCGAGAACCAAGGGCTCGCCATCCTCAAGCCGGCCGAGAAGCATCTGGCTTTAGCCGACCTACCGCACAACTGGCGAGATCATATCGAAGTAGTCAAGCGCCGCCGCAACAAGGTCCGCATCAACCAGATTGCCGAAGATGACCAAGACCCCTTCGAGGCCCTAACCTCCAGCCGCAAGATCACTCCCCTCGACGACAGCCACAAGGCCCAGATCGAGGCCCTAATGCGCTCCGGCTATACCACGCTCTGGATTGCCGACCACCACTTGCTGCAAAGCCACACCAAGGCCATTCAGGACCTACTAGAAAGTCCCGAGGGCAAGGAATTGAAGCTGACCGGCATCTTCAAAACGCTCTCCGAAGGTAAGGACCCGGGCACCCCCAACTGCTTTCTCTTTCCGTTGCCAGAAGGCGCTTGGCGAGTCTACCGTTTCTCACCAGGAATCAACGAGGCCGATACCTGGACCCAGGACGGCCAGGGATGGACCACTTGTTACTTCAACCGCTGCCTCGACCTGAAGACCGCTTGCACACTGTTCGGTGGAATCGAAAAGGAGGAAGGCGGCTACATCTTCTCTTCAGCCGAAGACGCCATCAAGGCAGCCCGCAGCCTGGGGCAAGAACTCCAGATTGACGCCGCTCTCGCCGCCGACCGAAAGGTGACTCTCAAATCTCACAAGGACGGAAGACTCATCGTTGAGATCGAGCGCAAAAAGACTGACCCGTCGCTACCCGGCTGGGACGAAAAACGAACCAAGTATGTCAGGATTTTTACCACCAAGGCGGGACCCGAAAACGAAGACGATTTCACCGAGTACGACGGAATCATCCGGGCCTTGGAGACCGCTGCCATCGAGCACGCCGGCTGGGTCGCCAAGAAGAGCAAGGAATGGGTACGACAGCCAGGCGGCAACATCAAGATGCTACTACAAAGCCTTGGCAACCCCAAGACAATTGCCGAGGAAATCATGGGAACCTCCATTGGCCGCGGCTGGCGACTGGTCAACCTTCCCTTCCGCGAAGAGTACCCGGGCGGCCGGCAATGGAACATCGACGCCCCACAATTCCGCTTTCAGCCAGCCGATCTGTCAGACGACGAGGCTCCGCGGCACCCGCACTGGGATTTGATCCTCGACCATATCGGCCTCGAACTCACGCCCGCTCTTCGAGACCTCACATGGGCGGCAGAAGACAACATCCGCACTGGTGCTGATTATCTTCGTCGCTGGATCGCCTGCTCCTTCCGTGATCCCTTTGAGCCAGCCCCCTACCTCTTCATGTTCGGCCCCGAGAATAGCGGGAAAAGCATTTTCTACGAGGCCCTGCAACTCCTCGTCACGAAGGGCGTGGTCAAAGCCGACCGGCCGCTCACCGGCCGTGACGGATTCAACGGCGAACTCGCGGGGGCGATCATCTGCGCGGTAGAAGAAGTGGACATCTCCAAATGCCCTGGGGCCCACGCCCGAATCAAAGAATGGGTCACCGGTCGTACCCTCTCAATCCGCAAGATGCGGCACGACAGTTTTGAGCAACCGAACATGACCCACTGGGTCCATACAGCCAACTTCCGCCAGAACTGTCCAATCTTTCCCGGCGACACGCGCATCACCATGATCTACGTCCCCGATTTGCTGCCCGATCAAGAAATCGCCAAGCCAACACTCCTATTGAAATTGGAGGAAGAGGCCGCACACTTCATGCACACGTTGATGAGTCTTGACTTGCCGCCGTCACGAGGACGTTTGCGGCTCCCGGTCGTAACGACTACTAGCAAACTCAACGCCGAGGAACTGAACCGAACAGCGTTAGAACGGTTCATTGAGACCTATTGTGAAAGAGCCCCAGAGCAGCACACCCTCTTTGGTGACTTTTACGACCGCTTTCAGCAGTGGCTTCCCGTCGAAGAAAAAGCCGCCTGGCCAAAGAACCGAGTCAGCAAAGACCTGCCAATTCGTCACGAAACCATCGCTGGCACAGGCAACAAGCGCTATGTCTCAAATCTCACCATGAAACCTGGAGAAGAGAACCATGAGTAAGTACAGCATGAGCGACAGCGGCAAGCGACAGTCCTTCGGCAAGGGCATGGCGATGCGCGACGCCGCCGACGATAAGCCCCGCCCCGATCTGATCTCCCCGTTCGCCGAAGACCGTTTAGGCCACTGGCTCCGCATGGGAGCAGCGAAGTACGCCGAACGCAATTGGGAAGCAGGGATGCCATTCTCCCGCTGTATCGCCTCACTCAAGCGCCACGTAATGCGCTACCAGCAGGGCCTCCGTGAAGAAGATCATCTGGCAGCGATCCTCTTCAACGCAATGGCCTTGATTCATTACGAGGAGATGATCGAACGCGGCGTGCTACCAGCCGAACTCAACAACATGCCCCGCTACACCGCCCGTAAGCCGGCTCGCAAGACTCGCAAACTCCAAAGGAAGAACCGTGGCTGAACCTGAATCTACAACCATCACCCAAGAAGCTCCAGGGCCGCTAGTCATTTACCCTGGTCTCGTTCAGCTAGCCGGCCACCTGCTCGCTGCAGTGGACCTAGAAACCACTGGCACTCGGCCAGGCTACCATGAGATCATTCAGATCGCAGTCTTGCCACTAGACTCCGACATCAAGCCTCTCGCAGGTGTGCGGCCGTTCTACACCCACATGCGGCCCAAACACCCGGAGCGGGAGTCGGTAGGAGCCAAGCACAAGCACAAGATTCCGATGACGGAATTGCTACTCCACGCCCCGGAGGCCGAGCGGGTCGAGGACTGGTTCCGGGAGTGGGTCGAGAGGCTGCGCCTGCCCCTTCGGCGGGCCCTGGTGCCGCTGGCCCACAACTGGGCCTTCGAGTCGGCGTTCTTGAAGTCATGGCTGGGCGTGGCAGCCGTCGATGAACTCTTCCACAGCCACGCCCGCGACTCCATGCTCTACGCCATCGGCCTCAACGACAAGGCGGCCTTTGCAGGCGAACCCGTACATTTCACCTCAGTCGCCCTGGGGTCCATGTGCCGGAAGCTAAGCATCGTCAACACCAACCCCCATGACGCCCTGGCCGACTGCATCGCCGAGGCCGAGGTGTATCGCACGTTGCTGAGGATGTTCTGACTCTCCTGCTACTCTCCTGCCACTGGCCGGTTGTGGGCGGCTACGAGTAAAGCTGGTGGGTAGCCAATCCCTGCCGATCTGCCTGGGACGTGAGCAGCTTGAAGACCTTGCAGTCTGCAAAGTCCACCAGCTTGCAGCGGGTGACGTGGACGCCGAACTGCCGCAATTCGCGGCGGGTCTCTTTAGTCAGCGTCCTGGTCAGGGACTCATCCCTGATCCCCGCCATGATCTCGTCGTGGGTATGCGTGGCGATCACGCGGGCCACGGCCGATTGCGTGAGATCGTTGATCGTGGTATCAACGTCCCAATTGAGTTTCCCGATGGCCCGCACCACGTCGGGAATCCGATAGACCACGAGGGTTTTGACGACCACCTTCTTACCGTCCTTCGTGGCCATGACCTGATCGGGAATGGCGAGCGTTTGGCGCGCAGTCACCACGACCTCCACCTCGGTCGTAATGGGCCACCAGACATGCAGCCCGGGAGCGAGGGCCTTGATGTGTTTCCCCCGCGCCCATTTCACCCCGCCGTGGGTGGCCCTGATGATGAGAATATGAGGAATGAACTTGTAGAGTGTCTCGAATAGCTGACCTAGCCAGGCAAAAGCGCTTTCCATAAAACACCTCCCTTAGAAGAACGAAGTGCCCAGACGGGATGAACCCGACTGGGCACTCACGCCGCACTTGCCGCATTCTGCCTTACTTCGCCCGCCTGCCTCGATTAAGACCCTTGAGCGTCTTCGCCAAGTTGATCTGACGCTTCGTTGTCGTACTGATCCCCTTGGGCGGATGCGCCATGAACTCCGCCACCGACACACCCGCGGCCTTCGCCTTCCGAGTCAACGCGCCAGGATGCTGGATCGCGCCTTGAATCCACTTCTTTGCCATTGCTGCCCCTCCCACGTTTACTTAAAGTTCACTACCTGAAAACAAAACCGCATCTCCGTAAATCGTTCTTCCATCAGCCATCTCCGTAGCGGTCGCGTTGATCTCGGTCACGTCCAAACGACTAAGAATCTGTCGCCCATCCTCCAAGCGCTCAAAGGCCATCAAACATCCGCTGGGGAAACTCCGCAGCACCAACTCACCATACGCCTCTTCCGACCCCACAGGGCCGTCTACCGGGATGAAATGCGCCATTAAACTCCTACCACAGATTACGGGGACAGTGTTGAGTGGCCATCTTAATCTTGTTGAAGATCGCCGGCCCGTTAGCCGTGACTTTGCAGCCACAGCCCTGGCAACGTTGTTTGTTCACGTCGTACCATCGACATGGCGGCGACGAAGCACAGAAGGTCGCATGGAGACGAGCGACCTCCTCATCCGACCGCTCAGGTCGGCCTTGAGCAACCCATTCTACGGTAGCTTCAGCCCAAGTCAGTATCCGACGCGGTAGACTCGGAACCCGGGGTACAACCTCAACAACCGGTTGATAGTGAGGACATTGGAGGCACTGTTCCAAATTCACATTCTGCGTAAACTGACTTGCCGCCGGATTCGCGCACCGATAAATTACAATCTGTTCACCTAAATGGCGTTTATGAATCACGTTGCACCGCTTACACAATGCAATCATCCTCTTTCTCCTACATCAAAGTCGGCCTGCTCACCCTGTAGTTCTCACCTTTGTTAGGTTTCATCTGGTCCCCTGGCACCGTTTCACAAGGAGCAGCCTTCGGATCGGAATCGGGATGTGCGACAGGTCCACTAACTATACTCGGAAATGTCTCCAAATAATGACCCCAAATAACGGGGCCAAAAGGACATTTATAAATATGTTGTTGCACTGCTTCACGCATGTGGTATGCGAATTCTAAGGCACTAAATAAGTCAGTAAATGTCTGACACCACGACGTATAGTTAGAGGTACAAACCAAACCAGTGCAGCCCGCCCCGCACGTCGAAAATCCATCGCCACATTTACCACTGCAACCCTTATTCGTTGTCAGAACCGTTAGATAGCCTACAGTTACCTCATAAAGGCAACCACCATTATACACACTCTCCCCGCATATTTTTCGCGGCTTTTTATCCTGATCCTTTTTACCGCCTGCACCTGCGTCCATTTTAGATTGCATGGCGTCACGATTTGCCTTCTCTGCTTTCTTCAAAGCTTCAAAAACAGGGTCGCGCTCTTCGACGTAGGCGTCATCCGTCGTTGGGCAGAAACACGTTTCCAGCACGTCGTCCAAATCGGACGGATGCGAATCACCAGCGGTCAAGACCAGTTTAGGTTGCCCGTCGTCCGGAGCCACTGCATACAGAAGATGCCCTTCAGGCGGAGCCACCGTGAAGTTGTAGCCCAAACCTGCCGTCCGCTCCTCGGCCGTGGGAAAGATCGTCCCAGCCGGAATCAAGGCAGGCCAGGCATGAATATAGGGTGCCATCTCGCCCGCGCGAATTGGCGTCCAACACGTAAAGTCGATCTGCTGATTCCCCACGTCATACTTTGCGGCCGTAATCACCGCCTTAGTCGAGGCCACGCCAGGCAAGTCCAGCGTCACACAGTCAAATACCTCTAAGGCTAAGTGCTTCAGCGGCGTACTGAACTCCACGATCTTCCAGGCATTGGCGTCCCGAATAGCCCAAAAAGTTGCACTCTTCAACACATTGTCGAAGATGTTCAACGTGTAGTAATCATGGGTCTTTTCCCGCGTCCCGTACTTGGCGACGTTATGCTTGAGAACGATCTTCAAGTCGCCCTCCGACTCACTCCGTTTCCAGGTGACAACATGCTTCGTGGCCAGTTCATCAGTGCTCGACAAACTCACCCGAAGCGTATTGACAAGCACATCGCCGACAGCAATCGTCGCCAACGAATCCGGCTCTTCCGAGAAATACTTCAAGTACACCACGTCGTTGCGGACGTAGACCACGCAGCGGCTCTGGACGGCGATGTCCGCGATCAATTCCATCACGTTCTTGCGCGCCAGAAGGGCGAAGTTCGCCGGGTACTTCGTCAGCATCGTCCGCACATGGGCGAACGAGGCGCTGTCAATGCTCAACGACGTGTACTTGCCGATCAGCCAGGTGATGATGTCCACCGGGTTCGGCCCCACGGATGAGGTGACCGTGACGTAGAGGTCGTCCGACCACTTCGACGGCTCCACGTGCTTGGTCCCGTCCGGGTTCGTGACCACCTCGGATCGCTGACTGAGCGGCTTAGCCATGCCGATCTCAGTCACCGTGTACCCGTCGTAGTCTGTCTCGTAGATCGTGTAATACGCTGCCGGCACCGTCATCAGCTTCAACCCGAAGGCCGTCTGCTTCATGGCCGCCACGCGCGTGATGGTACAAGGCAGCAGGTTGACGATGAAGAGGACCTCCACCTCGGACTCCAGGAAGACCTTACTCCCCGCCCGGGCCCAGAAGAATGAGGCAGTAGGCATATCGTCATACGCCTTCCGTGATTCCACCGGCCCGCCTACTGTCTGCAACTTTTGACAACGTTGAATCTCAGCATTGCAATAGTCAGCAATCTCTTGAGGATTGGCGGTAAGCGTACTCTCCTCGTACCATGCCGTACCTGCCTCGGTAGCCGTCCAAGCACAGCCGCCGCGCGTAGCCTTCACTTGGAAACTACGGTCGTCAATCAAACGGCAGGTCCCCGGCGAATTGACGGCATAGTCCGGATGCTCGCGGCCCACAATCGTGAACACGTCGCCACTGAAGGTCCCTGTAAACTTACCCCCTTCGATATTCAACACCAGGCGCTCGCCTTGTGGAAACAAGGTGCTTGCGCCCTGAATCGTCAAGATGGGATGCTCGTATGCCTGTTGTTGCTCCAACTGGTAGATCAAGTCGCAGATGATGAAATACCGATCCTCGACGCACGACTGATCGGGACCCCAGTTCTGCTCCTTAGTCACATCGAAGGTCCAGACCATCTGTTCATCCTCACTACCCTCGACACCTGGTATCACGGTACTTTCCGGCGTCACAGCCTGTGTCTCACCCAGCGGGACATTCGGACACTGAATATATCTTGCCTGACAGATACGGGACTCCAAGGTATAGTCGTGAATCCCTTCGCCGGTTTGCAGAATCCCGAACCGCGGGGCCCGAACCTGGACCGCTTTCACATCGCAGACCGAGCCGAATACCAGAGGCCACGCCTTGCCCAACGCATCAGGCGGGACCACCGGGAAGTCCCCCTCCTCCATCGAGAACCCGGCTTCCACGTCCTCGATGCGCGCGGTCACGTCGAAGCTGACAGTGCGGTCGCCCTCGTTCCATGTGAACGGGCTGTTGATCTCCCCTTTGAACAAGAGGAATTTGTCGGATAGACTAAGACCCTCGAACCATTGGTAGACCCACACCGGCCGCTTGTGTAGATCGTGCTGGTCACAAAGAGCCTTGATTGCCCCATCCGTATCGTCCAGAACCAGACGCATCTGGCTTGAATCTGTGTTACCTTCGACCGTGACCGTGGCGTCGATGCTGCCAACCTCAACAAGTTGACCAAGCACGACATTGGTGATCTTGCGGTCGGCGTACATACAGACGCCGCCGCCAGGCACCCATTGAATCTCCACAATCAGAACTGATTCCGTACCGCAATTCTGAGCGAGTTTTGCCCCTGCTGATCCGACACTGCGCATCAGAATTTTCCTCCCTCGAATTCCACGGTCACGACCTGGAGTTCACCACGGGACATCGGCGCAATCGCCGGCGCGGCCCGTTCTGGTGTGTCAAACTCTAATGGATCACCGATGAAGTTCCCAACCCACACTTGGCCCTGATGATCCACCACCCGAATCCGCGAGGCGAAGTAGGATTGAAAGAACGCTCGTAGTTCCAGGGCCTTGTTGCGCGTCATGTTGAAGGTCCACTGCACTTTACGCCGACCGCCATGACGCTGGACGTACACGTACCGCGTCCCATCCATCGCCCGCTTCTGAACCAGCGTGTCCACCAGAGCCTCTTGGTCCGAAAACTGGGGATCGGGCAGGAGCGTCGTAGTCTGCACCAACGGATAGGGGGCTTGGAACTGAAACATGATTACGGCTCCCAATCAGGGTCCAATTCTCCCTCGAACTCGAAGTTCGCCGTGAACCGTCCCGCGGAATCCTCGACAACGGGATCAGTCGTTGTAGTCACGATGCCCTGCCAATACCGCGATTCCCAGTCGATCAAGCCAATCTCTTGCCCAAGATGTGCTGCCAAGAATGTCAATAACGCCAACCCCTCGTCGCGCGCGAGGCCCGAGAAACTCAAAACGAGGACTTGACTCTTCGGCCAGATCGGATCGGCATAGACCACCAGCGTTCCGCCTCGGGTCTCCCGGTTGATCCGGGTGAATTGCAGCCGATCCTTGTTGCCCAGATTCGGCGCACGCAAGGTGCAAGAATCCGTGATCTCTCCCGTCGCCGGGTAAACCAGTTGAAACCGGACGCCGATTTCCGGGTGGGGCAGTACGAGTGTGTTAGCCGGTGGGTCCGGGGCCTCCACGGCTCCATCTCCGACGAATGGCGCGTACTGACGGTCGAACCGCCGCCCGGCGATCCAGCACGTACACGCCTGACGAAAGCCGAGGTCTTCCGTAATAGTGCGTGCATAGACACCACCCGCACTCACTGTCTGCACCAAGTCCAAAGATTCCCGGACACTTCCACCTTTGCCAACGCTGATCGTCTGAACGAGCGTCAATGCGTCATTGACGATCCCCGTCTTTCGGCGTACCCCTTCTTCCGTGAATGTAAGCACCTGGTTAACGGTGACAGGAATCGTGCGCCCAAAACGCTCTTGGAAATCAAGCACGTCCTGAACCGTAACGTGCGTCACGGCCCGATGCCCATCCACCGATTCCGCAAGACCCAAGGTATGCTGAATCGTAATGTAGATGGGACCGTGAACCTCGACGGATTCCACAAGGCCCAAAGAATCGCTGACCGGCCGACCTAGTATCTTTCCAACCGTAACGGAATCTATTAGTTCAAGAACATCCGTCACGACCTCCGCGAAACACTCAGTAAGAATCTCCACGTATTGTCGTGTGATGCGCGTCGCACCAAGGCCCGCCGCCAAGACCTCGACCTGTTGACGGGTGACGCGCGCCAAGCCGTCGCCTGCCGCCAGCACTTCGGTCTGTTGACGAGTCGCGCGCAACACCATACTAGCCGACCCTCACCCCAAACTGGGCAGTATTGATACTATTTACCGCCCACACCGCCGCCGCCACAATACCCTGCACCGTCTGTGTGATTGTAACTGTCGTGCTGCCTCCGACGAGATTCGTTCCGTCACCGGTCATCAGAGTCACATCAGTGGACCCTAAGAAACCCGTAAACTCAACCACCCAATCCGTTCCAGGACCAGGACCACCCGTGACAGCAACATCACCGACCTCGATATTAGACAATGCCTCCAAGGCGCTCTTCACGGTGGCGGCATCGGCGTTGTAGGCAATCGCGGCCGTCGTCTGTCCAGAGTACGTCAGCGTGAAGGTGCCGCTGGAACTGGCGTCATCAATAGCAACGGTCTGCTGCTCATTCGTGCCCGACGCCGGATCAATCGCATTTACCTGGCGCAATGATTTATACGTTGTTGAACTAACCACTTCACCAGCATTCTGCAACCGCGTAGATCCCGACTTGATGACAGTCTTCAACGTAAAGTCCTCGGCATCCGTCTCGCGAGCATGGGTATTGATCTGAATTCCTGCAATGGCTCCCAGCCCCGAGACCGCCTCATAATCCCACAAGTCGGTGTGATTTGCAGTCGAAGACTCCACGTAGTCCGTGTCATTGTTGATCGGATTCTCGTCTACGAGAGCATAATGATCGACGCCGGTGCTCGGCGTAAAATCCGTATAGCCAGTGACATCCCCAATCGGGAAGATCGTGACAACCTTCTGGTTGCCAAGAAAATCGTTGTTCACCGACCCCGAGCCATCCAAGCAATAGAAATCATCCACCATGTGCGCCAACGAGACAGCGGCGATCTCCCCGATACGAAACGCTGTATGATAATCGTGAGTTCCAGCCTTTGTATTCTCCGAAGGATCGGACAATTTGTTCACTCCGTTGATACGCACCTCGTAACTGCCACTAGAACCGCACACGACTTTGAACTCGACGTAATACCAACCGCCGACCGTCAATCCTGCGCCACTCGTTGTCGCCAGAAGAGTGCTGCCACGATAAACAGCGATCTCGCCAGCCGGCGTGACACGGATATTCATGCCCAAGGTATTCTCATCCATAAAAGCCAGTAAGGTCCCAGTGTTTGGCCATGATGGATACTTGACAGCGATGCCCACAACCATCGTGGCATTCGTTGTCAGTGGTGGACTCGTCAAATACTGGGCAGAGGTGCCAAATTCCAGACAATAACCGCCCAATCGGCCGGCTTCAACATCGAATGAACTCTCAAACGTCACGACGATATACTTACGTGCCAACACGCCAGTCGGAGCCGGCGCACTGCCCGGCGTCGTTCCGTAAGCATCGAAACCGTCAATCCATAAGAGTGCCATCGCCACACCGCCTTTAGCCACTAAGACCATAGGTGATCTTCAACACGTCGTCGTCGATGACTGGAATCGTCGAGGAAAAAGCGGCTGACGACCACAAAGTCCCCGTCGTGCCACCTTTTGAAGCCGCTCCTGTGCCACCACAGATGAACAATCCCTTGACTGTCAAGGTATCGCTAATCGTAAAGTCAGCGGTAACGGCGTTGGTAATCGCCCGCCCCGCCGCCGTGCCTGCTGTCCATTGCGGCCGATTAGCCCCATCGTAATTCGTCGTTTCGACCCAGCCAGCATGGCTCGACATAATATCGGCATTATTGAATGCCGAGAACCCAGCGTTGTTCACGAGGCCGATGTACCAAGTGGTAATCGGCGTACCAGCGTGAAACTCTGTCTCCAAGATGTGATTCAAACCCACATCAACGATTCCGTTGGGCACGTCAAACTCCGCCAGCAACTTACCAGCACGAAAATGCTGCACCTTAAAACACCCAACCGGCCGGAAGGTGTCCCCCACCGCCCGCGGCCTATCACAACGGTACTCGCAGACTTCGCGCAAAGACACACTATCCTGCATGATATGCCCCTTCCAGAAAGAATTTAGAACACACTGACCCCGCGCCGAAGTTCCCGTTTTAGGGACTTGATAACTTCGCGTGCGGTCTGACGAGGCTCGACAGCCTCATTGATGTGAATGTCACCCACCGTGACGTTGGCAACCTGACCTCCCTGCGAACGAAAACTCGGCGCGATGCCCGCGTTCATGGCCACAAGCTGACTGTACCAGCGCCTTGTGGCCTGCGCGCTCATCACGAACTCGTTGGGCGCAAGCATAGCAGGCACCATGTCTACGCCGCGAGGGGCAAAACCACCCCGATCAAAATGCCGAACGGCACCGCCGGCAACAAAGTCGAAGAAGTCCTCCAGTCCGGTGATATCCATCGAAGGAACGTCACCGTCACCGCCACCGCCACCCGAAGCCGCCGAAGCCGCAGCCGCCGAAGCCGCTGCCGCCCCCTTAGCAGCAACCCGTACATCGCGCCAATAATCAACCAACCGGCGAACCGCGTCACCGGTGCCATTCACCGCCCGCGTCTGATCGCCAATGACATCAACAGTATCCGCTGCAATCTCCTCGCCCGCCTTTGCTGCTGTCGTTGTACTCCTCTCGGCTGTCGTCTTCTGTCCAAGCGCTTGAATCTCGCCCTGAATCGCATCCAGTTCAATCTTGCTCGGCTGTCCTTTCCCGACTTCCACCTCAGCCTGCTGCTTCTTGAGCAACTCGAAGCGCTTTAGCACCGCGTCACCCATTGTCGAGAGTTCCTCAGTGACCCGAGCCGCCGCGAACCGACCGAATGCCGAGCTTGCCGCCTTGTCGGCGACACTAAACAGCACGTCAAGCTGCCGCATGTCCTCGGTCGTAATCTTTTCAGCCTCATTCAGCCGTTTAAGCAGCGTGAAGGTGGCCTCAAGATGCTGTTCCGCCTCCTTCTGAATGCGTTCGGCTGCACCACCCGGCCGATTTGAAGTGTCAAATCTTTCCTGCATCCACTTGTCAAAGGCTCCCTGCCCGGCCCGTTGATTAGCCTCCAAATCCCTTTGATTCTGCGACTGCTGCAATCCGCGCACTGTAGCACCCGCCAACTTCTTCTCATAGGCGTCTACCACTTTCGTAAGGCCATCGGCCAGAAGATCGAGACCCGTAACCTGTTCAATCTTCGCAATCACGGGGGCTTCGAGCCGTATCGCCTTGATACCGGCCTGTAATTGCTCATTTAGTCTGGCAATCGCCTCGGGAGCGGCTACAAGAGTTTGGATGCTTACGCCCGTCAACTGCCGTTCCAATTCCCGACGCATCGACGCAAAAGCCCGTGTATCCCCCATGAACGTCTTAGCAAAATCCTCTTTGCCGAATTTTTTCAAGTCGGCAGCGAACTTCTCAATCAAGCCCCCGGACTTTGCCAAATCCGCTTCCAACTCCCCGCTCGTCTTCCGCCGCAAATTTCCTTCAGCATCCTTGGCCACCACGCTTAACGTTGCTTCAATGGCCTCGCGTTGCCGCTCTAACTCAGCATTATGACGCTCGGCCTGGAAGGCACGAGCCTCCAAGTCCTGAGAAAGCTTCTGTTGCAAGAGTGCCTGCGCCTGCAGGGACCCTATGCGCCGCCCGTCTATCTCATCAAGAAGCGCAAGGGCTTGTCGCTGGAGATTCACATCCTCTGTCTGCCTAGCAAGCTGCTCCGCTTGCTTCGCCAGCCCATCGGCGCGCCGCCAAGCTGAATCAGCCATCTTCTGCTGGTCAGCATCCTTCGCCCCCGCCTGGATGCTAGCCGCTTGATCCGCAAGTTTTTTGGCCCTCGCGGCGACGGCGCGAAATTGCGCCTCTGGATCGTTAAAGCGCTGGATGCTCGTCTGAAATGCCCGATCAGCAATCTCGGCCTGAATTCCGGCAATCTCCCCCGGAATCTCCGCGGCCTTCTTTGCCGCCGTCTCAGAGGCCGCAAACAGTTCACTGGTCATTTTCTGGCGCGACTGCATGATGCGGTCAAGCGCCAACTTGGCGACCTTCTCCTCGATAGTGATAGCCGCTTTGAAGTTGTCGGCGTCCTGGAAATAGATTTTCTGAGCATCAGCCAAATAACGCCGTAGACCGCGTACAATCTCCTCGTTCTTCCGATCAGCCTCCCGAATAGCGGCAGCCGTCTTTTCCTGATTAGCTTTGATGTCCAGGTCACGCTCTTCCCGCAATGCAGTCTGCGCAGCTCCCGCCCGCTGCCCGAGCCAATTGCCGAGCAACTGGCCGAACGACTGAGCAAGTGGGATTCCAACAATTGCGAGCAAGCCCGCGCGCACACCCGTGATAGCGGTTCCCGCCAACGCAGCCTGCATCTTCATGGCCGCAAAAGCTAAGCCAACTAACCCAAGGCCCGCCGCACTCGCTACCACCGAGCCAAGTTGCCCGACAACGATTCGCAAAACAGGCACCAGACCACCGGATCCACCAAGGGCATCAACGATTCCAAGAATCGAATGCACGGCATCCCGCCCAAATTCCGTCTTGAAATAGTTGCTAATGCGATTGAGTTCGGCCGTCAATCGCTCGGCATCAGTCGAAGTAAACTCCGTGACCTTCTTGCGCAAAGTGTCCACGTCCACTTGACGCAGTTTGTCCATCGCCTCCTTGTATTTCTCCGCACCGCTACCTGCCAATCGCAAGGCACCCGGCAGAGCACGGGTGTTCGGAAACAACTTCGCGATGGAATTAGCTGCACCGTCTGTCGTGCTAATGACTTGCTGCAAAGCCCCTTGGAAGCCCCACGTCTGAACCGCAGCCTGCCCGGACTCAACCCTAAGACTCTGGAACGCCGCTTTCATACCATCCGAAGGCTTCAGAAGTGCCGCCATCATGCTGCGCAGTTGTGTAGCGGCCTCACTCGCCTTCACACCGCCAATCGTAATGGCAATCAAAGACGCATCCAGTTCCTCCATGCTCAATCCAAGTTCATGCGCAATACCCTGAGTCCGACTCAAAGCGGCCCCCAACTCCTCCGTCCGCAGCCGGCCTAAGTCAATCGTGAGGTTGAACTGCGCCGCGCGCAACCCCGCCATATCCGACGACTCACCGTAGGCATTCAATGCCCCGGTCAACAGTTGCACGGATGCAGATAGGTCTTGAACCGTGACCTTGGCTAACATATTAGCGGCCATAAGAATGTTCGCCCGATCTGCTGCCGTGACGAACTGGTCAGAAAGCGTCTGATACTGGGCCTCTGCCACACGCGAAAGAGGCTGATTGAAGGCATCCGACAATTTCCGAACATCGTCTGCAATCGCACCGAACGTGCGGCTTGGATCAAGCGCCCGAATCTCACCGATACGCTTTGAAAAATCCAGAAAACCGCCAATGGCTTCTTTGATACCATCGCGCAAGGCACTTATTGTGCGAACAATCGCCTGAGTCACGACCACCCTGGTCAGCGTCTCCCAACTAATCGCGAATCCCTGGGCTGCTTTCCCGGCATCGTCAAGCTTCTGACGCGCCTGTTCAAGCGCCCGCGTATGCGTGTCCTGACTAATCGCGCCTTTCTGATTCAACGCATCGAGGCGGGCGACTTGAGTAGTGTACTGCTCCAGCGGAGTGCGCGTCTGGTCAAAGATGTGAGCCGCCTCCTGAGCATCCTTTGACATCTTCGCCGCACCGCTCGCGCCAACGCCTGCACCCGCACCTGCGCCTGATACATTGGCGCTTCCCAATTTGTTTAGCGAAGCCAAGGTCGCATCCGCTTGGGCAGCCATCTGCTTCAACGCTGACACGACGCTTCCGGCCTCTTTGTTGAAAGAGTCGAAACGGGAGGTAATAGTCGTCAGTTGCGATCCAAAGGAATTGAACGCCTTATCCAGGCGCGCTAACTCATCAAGCGCCTGGGTGGCATTGAACTCAAGGCTTTGGCGAATGTCGTCAGGCATCCCGTAACCTCGCTATCCTGCACGCACGATTGTCGTAGTCAAAATGGCATCCCAACCCGGCAACTGAACCTTGGCGGCCACCTCTTCAAAAGCTCTAGCACCCGCTTCCTGGAAGTGATAGGGACCTGGATTCGTCAGATGAAAATACGGCAGGCCAGTGTGAGGATTGATGAAGGTATTAGCGTTGTAATACTCATTGATGATGAGATGCGGCAGCATCGTGCTGTAGATGAAGCGATAAAGGCCGGGTATCTCCCCCGCTGTCCACGTTCCCGTACCGTTGGCGATCCCCAAGTCAATTCGATTTGGGGCCCCAACCGCAGGCGTACACGACAAGACGAAGTTCACATAACTCGCCAGAGGTGAGAATGTGGCCCGCGATGCCCCGCTCCACACTGGCACGAGATCGACGGCCGTGGCTTGAAGCCATTGTCGCGTGGCATCCGTCAAGGCCGTCACGAGCCGCTCATGAAGAGCGGCTCGAAAACGATTCCAATCGACCCGTGGAACTTGAAACACCGCGGACAGCCGCATCATTACCTCATTAGGGCAAACGCACCCCTGCCAAGGCCGCCGCCGCAATCTCCTCGTCATGGCTCATTGTCTGATCGAACGCCACGATCAAGGCTTGCGTAAAGACACCGCAGTCGTCCCAGCTTGATGGTACATCCGGCGGCCGAATACCCAGCCGAACACACGCCTTCCAGATGGCGAACTCCCCTGTGCGGTATTCCGGCCAGACTACGTGGTTGGTCCCTGCGGCGGACCTTGTAGAAAAAACGACCGCGCCTTCTGGAGTTTAGCCTCATCAAGGCAATTGGCCTCGAAGACCAACGCCAGGATTCGGTTGCACTCAACCTGAGACAACCCGCCGGCCTTTAAGTCGGCCTCCCAGTTGATCCAGGTCGCGGGATTTTCCAACTTCACGGTGTCCCATTCGATCTGGCTCGGTTCCAAAGAGTGGACAACCATGTACGCCAACCGCCGCTTGTTGTACTCGGTCAGGACACTCTTGTAGCCAGCATCCTCGGTATCCGGCACCCAACCATCCTTGGTCAGTTTGCCTGGAGGAGCCGGTTCGGGGCTGAGACTCTTGAACTCCTCCATGTTCTCCAATCCGCGGGCGCGAATGACGATCCGCTGATCGCCGCGCGGCAGAACAAGCACTTCCTCCGCCGGTAAGGATTTCGGGTCGATTCCACCGATTTTCATGTTGGTTCTCTTGTTGAAGCTCTTGTTAAAGGAAAAGAAAGAGACGGTGCCGGCAGCACTGCCGGCACCGCTTGACTGACCATGTAGACCAGCCTAACCGGCCTCAAGGCCGGGGAGTCGTCTTACGAGTAGTGTCACCCGCGGATGATTTCCGGTTCAGTCACGTTGCACTTGCCAGTGACCGCAATCGTCGCACCCTTGATGTCGTAGTCCCGCTTCTCGCTGCGAAAATCCGGAAACGTCCACGTTTCCGATTGCCCAACGCAAGGCGGCACATATTCCACCACGACATCCACGGCATACGGTTCGCAGGCATCGACGGACGAAGTAATCCACTCGGCTGCCCCGCCGATTCCCTTCACAGCGTCAACAGGGGTGATGACGTTATCCGTTCCCGTTTTGACGTGCTCAAACGTGAAGTTCATATTCACGTCCATAGGCGTCTCGTCACCTTCACGCACAGTATCCAGAACCCCACGATCCTTATCGTAGGTGTAGGCGTTCGCCTCGGAATACTTGAGGTCCCCATCACCGATCTTGACCTCAATCTGCTGCGGCAGGAAGGTAATAACAGCATCGGTGCTGTAACTACCGGGACCGAGCGGTGTATTGATGAATGTGATCGCCGTGGTGACAGCAGACGTAGCCGGCAAGGCTCCTCCCTGTGTCGTGACAACCGTAATCTCCGTCGTCGGCGTCAGGCTTGTACCATTGGCCACAATAAGAGCTTGAGGCTGGAAACCAAGAGCACCCTTGAACTCGACCACCCACGGGCTTCCATCATGCGTCACGTCCCAGTCATCCACGGTGTAGCCGTCATCCAACGCCACCAAAGCTGTCTTGAGAGTAGCCGCCGTGATATCAAAAGCCAAGGCCGAAGTCGTATGGCCACCCCACGTCAAGGTAAAGGTGCCACCTGTTGCCGAAGTCGTAATCGTCTGTTTCGCATTTGCACCGGCACCGCCTTGCGTGCGGCCAGTCACGATATGAACAGCATCCGGGTCCGTCTCACCGGCGATGGTGAAACGCGCACCTAACGGAATCTTCTGTGTGAACCCACCAACCGCCGGTGGAATACTCACACTTGTCACAAGGCAACCGGAGTCATTCTCGACCACCGGAGCCGGCACTGCCGTTTTATTCCCAACGGCCGTGCAAGGATAGACAGCAGGGTTAGCCCCCAGGCCGTCCTTAATGTAAATCGTGCAGTTCTTCAGTTCGATTCTCGCCATGTGTTTGTCTCCACTTGGCAAAGGGTCAGTCTTCAGTCAACTCCATCATGTACCGAGCGTCCACTTCCGTTTGTTTGATCTTGTCCACTAGGGCAATTTGCCCGAAATTCAAGACCCGCACTAACGAGTTGCGCCCCGGCCTCGGTACGAGGCAACCAAGAAAGTGCTGCGTTGTCGGATCGCCTTCAACGTAATCCCCCGGCTCCGAGCCGAAATTCCATACCCCAATCGGCAAATCCATCGCCGCCTGAAATGCCCCGGCGTGCTTCAGAATGCTGTAGGCATCCGATCCATCGTAACGGCTCGTCAGGAGGACGTTGACATCGACGAATACCTGCCAATAACCTCGACTCAACTCCTGAATGAACGGCCCCGTGATACGAATCTCCGCCCGGTCACTAGCTTGCATGAAGGCTTCCGTCCGCTCATCCAAATGTTCAACTAGTACGGGAAGCTGCCGCTCTGTTGCCACCGATTTTAGGTAATCAGCCACCGAGGCAAATATCCAACGGGCCCAGTCCTTTAGTGCCATGACTTAGACTCCTGCCTCAACCGATGCCACCAGATTCAAGTTGTCATCCACCTGCACGGAAAATGCTTGAGACGGTTTCTCTCCGACCAGTTCCTTTGCCGTTATGATCCATGCGACATCGAACTCGAACGCCTCCACTTCGGCAACTTGATACTTGCGTCCGCTGTAGACGATCCAATCGTCCGCCGTGAGCCCCGACAAAACAGGCACGTCCCGACGCTCGATGATGAAGTCCCGTTCTTGAGCGTCATACGTGCCACCCATCACCAGAGTCTTGTTGACCGAGATGAGAGAGATTCCGCGAACTGCCTTCCGAGCGGTGTGCCCCGGCAGAATCACAGCCCGTAGAATGCGTGTTACTTGGACAGTCTGCTGCTTTTGGCCCGTGCGAACATCCGTCTGCGAATCCAGCAGTTTGTGTACGTCGATCATGCCGCCATACTGGCGCTTCAGCGCATACAGGACGCGCCGAATCTGCAGGTTCAAGTTGTAGCTGGCGGGGTACGTCATAGCAGCACGCCAACTACGATTGAGGACACTTGTTCCGAAGAGGACACTCGAATCGCCCGTCCATAGCTTTCTCCAATCGCTCCATCATCAACGTGTTCTGAGCGATCACGTCAGCGCACCGTTCCACCAGCGGCATGAGAACCTTCCGCTGTCCGTCTTCCAGAGTCTCGATGCGCTTCGTCATGCGGCATTCACGGACCCAACCCTGCCAGAGGAAGAAGGCTGTAACCAGAATCAACGGGCCGTACTGTTTGAGAAGGACAACCATGTCCATAAACGTATCACCGGCTGCCTGCGCAAAGAGCAAGTCCATAAGGCATCTCCATTCACCCATAAACTGGGTTAAGAAAGGTCACCTGTCCGGGTTCATCCCGGACAGGTAACCAGAACTCACTCAGGCAAGATTAGCCGAGAACCGGCACGAGCAGCCCGCTGTCGAGAACCGCCACACCCGCGAGGATGTCGCAGTTGACGACCACGCCGCCCGCGTTGATGTCGTACTGCATCAAGACGCGCATCCCGATCCCGTTGTAGGGGACCACGGCGGCCATGACGCCCATCCGGGTGTCCGGGAGGGCGAGGGGGCGAGTGACCAGGGCCAAGGCGTCCCGATGGAACGCCAGGTTCAGCGAACCCTTCGGCCCGGGATAAGCTTCAGCCGTACTCAGCACCTTTGCCTCCAACGGCCGATCCAAGAGGACCGTGGTGTGAGTCGAATCAACCACCGTCACCTCGATGATCGTGTAGGTATGACGGCCAAGCAGCGTGGCACCGAAGGCAAGCAACTGGCCCACCTGCAGGTACTTGTAGGCCGTATGCGTGAACGTCATAGCCTTACTGTAACCAGCGGCCCGATCCGTGGCTTCGTTCGCGCACTTCTTGTAATGCGTAACCACGGCCGTGGCCCCAGTACCGTACTTGAGCGGCTCATTCAGGATAACATGGCCCGTAGTCGCGTCAAGCATCCAGGTCGGCTGGTCATTACCAGCAATGTTGAGAAACTCACCAGCGGAACCGGTGATAACGATGTCGATGTCGCCAGCGTACCCGGCCGCCTGAGCATCACTATTGACTGCCAAAAGTTCGTTCTCAGTCCCAGTCAGAACGCAGTTGACGTTCTGGCACATGAAGGTATCGAAGCCGAGGACGCGGCCGAGGGTCGCATTCTCCAGCGCCGTCCCGCCGTCGCCGCGCTCATTAGCCTTCAGGAAGATAGGAGTCTTCAGCATGGCGGTCTCGGCTGTGGGAGCCATGACCAACCGACGACCATCCATCGGGGCCTTGTTAACGTTCAGACGCTCACGGGCGTCCAAAACGTAATCCTGAGCCGTCGTGGAATCGAGGCCACCTAGCTTGCCGACACGAGCCGCCGGATCGCCGAGGTAAGCGTGAATCCGCCCCAGGAGGGAACGGTCGATGCCTCGCGCGATGGCCTGCATCGCCGGCCGGAGGTAGATGTTCGTGAGTTCCTGGAAGGACTTGCTGCCTTCACCATCACGGATCACGAAAGACTTGTAGAACCACTGGTCCAAAGGCACCGCCACATTGCTGGCGATGGCGTCATCCTGCACCAGAGTCGTGCCGTCCGTTTTCCGGCTGATCTTGAACTCGCCGGGCTTCCGAGTGTTCACGACATCACCAAACTTGGCAACGGCATTCTCGAAGTCACGATGGACGAGGCTGGCCATGACCATGTTCTCTTCGAGGATGGCCAGACCCTCCTGCGCCCAAAGTTCGGGCACGTAGGCGTCCAGAAGATTGCCGTCACCATTCGCGTAGCAGGCCACGAAGGGCCGAGAGAGGTAGAGGGAATTCATGATGTTCACTCCGATTTTCAATTCCGCTCAAAGGTGCTGTCAGCCAACGTGGCTCACCAGTCACCAGAGCAACCTTTCACCGACCCCTGAGAAGTTTAGCGGCGCTTGGGCGCGAGACCGAGCAATTCAGGGTTCTTGGCTCGAATCTCTCGATACTGTGGGGGAGTCAACTTCCGCACGTCGATCTTGCCGCCTTGACCCGGCGTGAGGCCGCCGGTGACCGAACTGGAACCGATCCCCGAGACAACATTGGAACGAAACAGGTTGCCCCATTGCTCGGGTAATTCTTTCATACGTTGGACCGCTTCATCCGGGGTCCGTGAGCACTTCACCATTTCCCCAGTCGTCGCATCCTTATCCAGCATCTTGACCATCGGCGTGTATGTGCCGATGGGCTTGCCCGTCGTGGGGTCCACGTCAGGCACCAGTTCCGTCTGACTGCGCAGTTGTGTCACAATCTGTCCCGGGCTGAATGCCTCATGCTTCACCGCGGCATCCTGCAACGACCTGTCGATGGTGGAATCCCGGAAAAGGGCTTCCCAGACCTGTGCCTTCTTCTCGGCCTCAATCACCTTCTGCTGGTACGCCTCTTCCAACTGGCGCTTTTCCAACTGCAACTGCTGCTCCTTCGTGCGCAACTGGCCCTGAACCGTTTCCAAATTGTCTTGCAGAGCCTTACGATCACTCTCAGTAAGCGTATTGCTCTCCAAAGCTCTTTGCAGCTTGGTCTCGACCTCTTGGAACTTCATCTGATGCTTGCGACGGTCGACGGCAAGAGCATCGTTGAACTTCTTCTGCTGGTCGGGCGTGAATCCTTCAGGCGGTCGCACGTCACTATCAGCGGCAGCGGCAGCAGCGGCAGCGGCAGCGGCAGCGGCGGCAGTAGCGGCATCCTCACCCTCGAAACATGACACCCACGGACGCGACAAATACAAAACGCTGAACATTCAGCACTCCTCGAACCCCGATGAACAACAACAGGAACCCCGTCGCAATCGGGTATTGACGGTCCTGGCCCGGCGTAGACCGGTGAAAGGTAGCTAAGACACCCGCCTAGCTAATACGTGAAAGCTTCAAAGCACCCGAGTCGCGCAAGAAAGGCTTAAGTAAGCGCCACGCGGCAGAACTCGACACCTTAATATATTTGATACTCACCTACACTTGAGCAGCACCAATAAGTGCTGGATAAATGGCGTCGTTATGCTCAGCAAGTGCAATTTCCAGCGCAATAGCCTTGATTGTCTCCGCACTGAAACGTCGCTCACTGACAGATGCGCCCTGAACCAATGCCGAAGGGACAACACCTTCCGCCGGCACCGTACCACGAAGGATGCCAAGGCGATCAACCAAAATCGCATACCCGAGCCGGTCGGCTTGACCCTCCGTTGTGACCGTGATCGCGCCTGCCGAACCGCCGCCCGTCAATTTGGCACCGTCGATCACCGTCAAAGCATGATTCGCTTCCTCGACCGATGCACCGTCGAACGTCAACGTAACAGGAGTTGAGGTAAGAGGACCACCGGCAACAGAAATGTCACCGTTCGTCCAACCAACAACACCAGCCGACGTGGCAGCGACATCAATCGCAGTTTCAATTGTTGCCGCATTGGCATTATACGCAATGTCGCCCGTCGTAAAGGTCTCGCCACTAACCAAAGTAACTGTTAGTGCAAAGGTACCGCCATCAACAGTTTCGACATAGATGGCGATTGACTGAACCTCATCGACAGCCTGCAAAGCGGCAGACAATTCAAAATCATGAACCGCCATGAGTTCACGATAGGCGCGCCGATCCAATGGATCAATCGGAGGCGTAGTATCAATTGTCACCGCCGCATTGAGAAAATCCGCAATAACACCCATTTCAGATATCTCCGCTAGCTCATACGTGAAAGTTTCAAAACATCCGAGTCGCGCAAGAAAGGCTTGAGCAAGCGCCACGCGACAGAACTCGGCACCATGTTGATGATGTGCTCGATAGGCAGTTGCGACCGCTCGTAGACCGTCTTCACCGCCCCGTACCCCATCGAACTGACGGCCAGATTCTCTAGTTCCAATTCCGGGTCCTTGCCGTCCAGTAGCGCGTAGGCGATCTCGTACTCCGCGATGCGAATCTCCGTAGGCACCTCAGTATCACTGCCCCTGGGAAACTCCAAGAGTTGATCCGCCTCGGCCACTCGAATCTGCTCTTGCGTAGCAGATGGGTTCGCCTGCAAGAGAAGATAGACGCTGTTCTTGTAGCCTTTGTAGTTCAGAGTGTCGATGATGGTGCGCGCGGCAACCAGTGCTTTACCACGATCCGCTGCTGTAGCATTCGTCCACGCCGTCTCATGAAGTCGGGTGACAAAATACTCATCCGCCTCCTCCAGATCACCGTAAACATCATCGTAAAGTGTCATTGCGTCACCGTCACCCAAGCCCCATCAAAACTTGTTAAAATGCCGCGAGAGGGGGAAATCCTCAAACACATTCCACTGACCACGAATCCTTAAAATCGGTGGATGATTGAATGGAATCCCGTATATCCGACCATTTGGCGCTAAGACACCCCCTGTCCACTTCTCTTCAGCACCGTAGCTCCCAATAGTCGTTACGGTATCTGACACAGGATCAATTACAAGAATTGATGTGTCACGATAGGGAATACCATAGATGCGTCCATCAGGAGCCAAAACCCCACCTGCCCACTTATTTGATGCTGTTCCGACATCACCGAAAGTTGTCGCTGTATCTGTGGTGGGATCAATCTTTAAGACCGATGCACTACTGGCCGGGATACCATAGATGCAACCATTCGGAGCCAAAACCCCACCATGCCACTTGTATGTTGCCGTCCCAAGATCGCCAAAAAGCGTAGTTGTATCTGTGGCAGGATCAATCTTTAACACGTATGCCCGACGGTCTGGAATCCCATAGATACAACCATTTGGTGCTAGTACGCCGCCCTTCCACTTCGTTAGCGATGTGCCAAGACTTCCGAATGTTGAATACGTGTCATTCGTTGGATTGATCTTTAAGATAGTCGCAATGCCAGTTGGAATCCCGTAGATCATTCCATTTGGAGCTAAGACACAACCCCACCACTTACTTCCGGTAGCAAAACTTCCGAATGTTGATACCGTGTCATTTGCCGGATTGATCCTCAGTATTGTAGACCCACCAAATGGCACAGAATAAATCATACCATTCGGAGCTAAAACACCGCCCGCCCACGCAGTCCCCTGCGTAGAGACAACACCTCCAAACATGGTCGCAGTGTTGGTAGTAGGATCAATTTTCAATATCGTTGGAGCCGTCAGACATTGATATGGTATCCCGTAGATACAGCCATTTGGTGCTAAAACGCCTCCAATCCAATGCCGTAAGTTGGCGGTATCAGGATTTGCAACAGTATCATGAGCCGCATCATTGGGCACCCATCGTTGCAAAATCGACAACGCTTGAATTATTGCCAATCCATTGTTGCTGTTCTGCTCCCACTCGGGAAAACGAGCAACATCCAAGAGATCGGCAACTCGAAGTTGTTGCATACCGCTGCCAATACCGGTATAAATATAGGCATTGTATGCCAATCGCTCTGGCCAAGTCACTTGACGTAGACGACCACTCTCTGAGATAATCGGTTTTCGGGCCGCCATGACTCCAACATCCAGAATATCAGCAGTCTTCAACTGTTGAAGTCTACTGTTCACCAATACAATAGGATGACGAGTAGCCATTCTTACACCTACCTATATCTCAATTGGTGTCTGAATGTTAATGACTAATCGCGTGGTATCCATTGCTACACCAAGCGATGCCAGAATCTCTCCGACTTCTGTTGGCGGTGTTACTGTCAACTTTCCAGCCGTTGTTGACAAGTAGTAGCGAGCGCCTTCAGTCAAACCACCAGTTTCGTCAGTTACAGCGTCCCATTCGTCGGTAGTTGCAACCAAGACGCCTGCATTCTGAATAGCACCATCCAAGCCATCTGCAATGGAGGCGTCTTCAACAAATCCGATAACATCGGCTGTCAAAACAGCACTTGCCTCAGCGAGTGCCACTTTTCCGTTTGCCTTTGCATAGACAGGTTGGCATCTATTGATCGCGCTACCTTGGTCATTTGTGGCAGTAAACAATACACCAGTACCAGTGGGGCCTGTTGCACCGACTTCACCTTGCGGCCCAACCTCGCCCTGGATGCCTTGCGGCCCAACCTCGCCCTGGATGCCTTGCGGCCCAACCTCGCCCTGGATGCCTTGCGGCCCAACCTCGCCCTGGATGCCTTGCAGCCCGACTTCGCCTCGCGGCCCGACTTCACCTTGCAGCCCGACTTCGCCTCGCGGCCCGACTTCACCTTGCGGCCCGACTTCACCTTGCGGCCCGACTTCACCTTGCGGCCCGACTTCACCTTGCGGCCCGACTTCACCCGGCAGACCAGCAACGCCTTGTGGCCCAATATCCCCTTTGCCGGCGTAGGACCCAGGTTTTCCTTGCAGACCAATGGGTCCACGGTCGCCTTTCGGACCTCGTTCACCGCATGGTCCCGATGGTCCCGGCGGTCCCGGCGGTCCTGGCGGTCCTACGCCCCCCCCATCAGGTCCTAGTAACCCTTGCAGTCCACGATCTCCTTTGGGTCCGCGATCTCCTTTCGGACCTCTTTCACCACGTGGCCCCGGCGGTCCAATTAAAGATGCCATATCAACACGCAATCCAGGAAAACTGACTGCCCGCACTGGCGTCCGTCTTCGTAATGGTGATTGTGAAGCCAGCGTCGCCTTTCTGCGTCTCTGTGATTGTCACCGTCGTACTACCGCCTACAAGCAACGATCCATCACCCGTCATTGCGTCGACATTCATAAGAGCGAGTGCGCCCTTGAACTCGACCACCCAATCGACGCTCGGACCAGAACCACCTGTCACTTCCACATCGCCAACCGCGATGTTGGACAAATCCTCCAATGCGGTCTGAACGGCAGCGGCCGTTGCGTTATAAGCAATGGCCGCAGTCGTCTGTCCGCTATAAGTCAACGTGAAAGTCCCAGACGAAGTGGCATCGTCGATAGCGACCGTCTGCTTCTCGTTGATGCCCCCATCAGTGCCGATCATCAAAGACATATCCGTCTTCGCCAATGTGCCTTGAAACTCCACAGTATACGGACCGCCCGCATCGCCGCTGACAGCAACATTACCCACCCCGATATTCGGCAGCGCCTCCAATACGTCTTCCACCGTTCCCGCTGTCGCCTCAACAGCAATCGGATCAGTCATCTCGCCATCCAGCGTCAAGGTAAACGTCTCACCGACGATATCACCTGAAAGCGTGACGACCTGCTGTGAATTGCCAGCCGGCGTAGCAATCATGTACACCGTACTGATGTCCTCGACCTGTACCTCCAACTCTTCGCCGGCTGGAAGCGGATAACCATCGACCACCGTAACACCGACACGACCGACATAGATCACGATACCATTGGCTGTTGCCGCGCGTACCCGTACACCTTTAAGCACGATTTCAGGTGCGTAGCCTGAAACAACAAGAGGCCGCGCCACAGCATCCGCCCCACCATGCCCCACCCAAAACTGTTTAACTGCAGTTCGCACTATGTCCATTGATCCGCCCTCACACTAGTTTTGGTTTTCCGGCACCGCGCACATGCGAAGCCGTAGTGTCTTGCAACGTTGTGTCGCGGCTAGCCGTCTTCTCATCTTCCCCGGCGTTGGGATTCGCGGACAAATCCGAGACACCGCGCGCCCCAGGATCACCCGCACTCCTGCCCCGAACCACCCCTTGCCCCTCGGCAATGCGCTTTACGCGCTCCAAATGATCGACTCGCGCCTTGAGATATTCGTCACCATCGAATCCCAAGGCAACCGAACCAACTTGCTCACCGAGCAACCCCGCTTGAACCGCTTGAATGATCGTCTGCGGATCACTATTCGTGTAGTGGGCGGCGTCGATTTCGTGGTTGATCTCATCCAGGTCGCTGACGCTAATCTTCCCACCAAGAATCGCCTGCACGATCCCCTTTGCAAACTCGCGCTTCACCTTGCGGCCCGGAATCTGATTCATCAATTTCGACAAGTCGCCCGCTTCCTTGATCCGGTCAGCATCCGTCTTGAGACTATACCGATCCGGATACTTGATCGTCGGAACTTGTCGCTTGGAAATTGTCCGCTCTTCGTAGGCCGCCCAAAACTCAGCAACCTGTCGCTCGCCGCTCTCCAGCAAAAGACCGATGTAACTCAACCCAGCTTCAAGGCCCTGGTTGTCCATCGCCTTTGATTCTGCCGAAGCCCGCACTGCCAAGCTCGACACAGCCAGATTGACCAATTCGCGGATGTCTCCCTTGAGTTTGGCCTGCAATTCCAGGCTCGCTCTTAACGGCTCCGACGAGGGATTGATGAAGGCCGGTTGCACCATCCCTTTATCAAAGGCCCGACCATGCGTGGCACCAACCTTGATGTCCGTCTCTGCTGCCCCCTGGCCACCAGTCGTTGCGGTGCCGTCAGCCGTGGCGGCAACCTTCAAGTGAGCCCCCACCGCCCGCAGATCCTTCTGTTCGACGTAGAAGGGGAAGTTAGACCCCAGAGCGTAGCTCACGTCGCTCGAACCCAGGTTCAAAAGCGCAATCTGATGTTGGGCCACATCCTTTATCAGGCTCCCACCGATGTCCAGCATCACGAACGGAATCCGCGTCAGTTCCAACATGATCGGTCCCGCCGGCTGGCTAAACTGATCGACCGGTGTGCCCTCCAAATTGTAGAACTGCAGGTTAACCTTTTTTGTCTCTTCGTCGATCCAAAGGTAGCGATACCGCTGCACCGAGATCGTCGGCAAGAAGTACGCCTGGTCGTATTGCATCACCGTGTCGCGGAGTAAGACGGCCTGGAACTCGGACGGAGCCTCGGGCTTCATGCAAGTCCAGGAAAGAATGTCCTCGATGTCGTACTTGTACAGATACGGCGCGACATTCCCTATATCCGCCAAGGTTGCCGTTGCCGAGACCGGCGGGGCATCCACGTACACACCCACCCGCCCCATGACCAACAATTCCGTCAGAACTTTGACGCCGATGAAGGCGTTCATCGTCGAACCCCGACGATCCACACCCAGATTCAAGCCGTTAACCGCACTCTGATACGTTGAACTGCCGTCCTTCCGCGTAATATCTCTCATACGCTGATAGATGGAGTTGCGAATGTCGTTGATGGCCGCACCCGCGAATTTCGGGATCGGCGTCATCGCCTTTCGCCGGATGAACTCCGTCTGGTCTTCCCTCGCGGAAAACTTCTCCAGGTAGACTTCCCGAAACTCGTCCCCACCCCCGTAGGTCAGACGCCACTTACACCAATCGGTCATTCCGGAGAGGTAGCCCGGATACCGACTGTCAACCAAGTTGATTACCGCGTCGGGCATATCCTGAACCTCTCGTCAGATGTCTTGGCCGCCCGGTGACACCGGAGCCAATGCCAAGCCAATATCAGCATAGACCAGGCTGTGAGCGTAGTGATCCGGTCCCGTGTTTACGTAGGTAGCGACCAAGTTCTTGTGGTCATCCTTCTCATAAGTCCGCACCAGGTTCTTGACGTGCTCGCGGTATTCCAACGAGATGTCCCGAGGCAGCAAGATGCGCGACGGCTTCGTCTTGAAGCGACCCAGGCTGCAACTGATCCAACTCGTGCGATCTACGATAGCGAACGGTGCCCCTGTCTCTTCTTCCTGAATAGCGATTTCCTTGGCCGTCTGCCCCCGCCGGTATCGCGTCAGCCATACGTAGCCCCGAAACTTCCGGGCAAAGCGGCGGGCGTCATTCACATTCGGGTCGGCATCCACCACAGCAGCCAGGACTTGCCACTCCCGCATCAGGTCCCCGAGGTAATCCCAACCATCCTCGGGAAAGTGCCCGAACCACAGCAGCTTGGCGATAGCCGCCGAATTGATGTCGCTCCCCGGCGGCCGATCAAACAACCACTCCACCACTGAGATGTAGCCCGTCTTCCCCTGGTCCGCCCCCATCGTTATCAGCCGCGTGCCGCCTACCTGGGGTCGCGGATCGTTGATCGTATGTCCCTTGAGGCAGTTCTCCAGCATCGCATCCGTGACCTGGGCACCCTCGCCGATGAAGGGAATCCCGATCTTGCTGCAATGAAACTCCGTTGCCGCCGCCTCGTCGCCTAGACCTTGGTGGTAGGCAATCACCAACTCACCAGGCGTCACCGTGGATGAGTAAAGCTGGTTGATGTAGAAGCTCCGCCTCTCGTCCACCGAAACCTGTAGCTCGGTCGCCTTCCACTGGCCACCGGCAAGGAACTCAGGCTTCGCCGCATGTTCCAGCCGGTGCTTGCACTCCTTGCATTTAAGAAAGGACTGCTTGCAGCGTGGATCGTTGACCGACTCCCCGATGATCTCGACGCAATCCGGCCAGATCAGTTCCGTTTGCCGGCCGCAATGCGGACACTGGAAGTAAAAGTGCTCTTGAGTGCCCGTTAGGTATAGTTTGTGGATGCCGTACTTTGGCACGGTCGGGGTGGAGATCGCCAGGATGTGCTTTTCCACCTGGCCACTCAGGCGCTCCAACGCCAGCCACACCGCATGAATGTCCATCTCATCCAGTTCGTCCAAGATCAACTCGGACACGGGGATGGACTTCAGGTTGCTGTCACCACGGCTCCCACGGATGTACAGGACATTGCGGCCCGTCGATTTGAGCCCTACCGTGTTCGTATCGACGAACAACCCCTTGAGATAATCGCTCAGCTTCAGGGCCGTCGTAAACCGAGCCTTGGAAAAGTCGCTCGCGTTAATCGACGTGGGCAGAACGTAGAGCACGTCCCGCTTCGACTGATCGAGCACGTAAAAGGCCCGGTTGATTCCGGTCTCCGTGACGCCCATCTGGGCGGCCTTCATGGCGATGGTCCAAGCCGCCTTACTGTCGTGAATCTCGCGGCACCACGGATGCCACAGGAAGCTGTAGTTTCCCTCAAATGGTGCCCCCATCACCCGGCGATACTCAGCCCACCGGCTGCAAGACGTAAGCGTCTTGCTTTTAAGCCCCTCGGTAATGGTGGCTTTCAGGTCCGCGAGGAGGCTCATGGGGTCGCATCATGTTTTGATGAGGTTGCACAGTCTCAGGGTCGCGTGGGCAGCGTCAGGACAAATGCAAGGTAGCGGCAAGTGCGGCGCTGGTTGCTTCGGCGTTCGCCCTAGTGCAACCTCATGTTTCCTTCTATGTGAAGGCCGAGTGCCACCGTGTGACCTGAGACTCTGCAACCTGTCAATCGCCTCACGTATCGTTGGTTGCTTGTCGTCAATCGGGTCAATGCACACGAATGGCCGCGATCTCAACTGTTCTGGACTCGGGCAGGTCCTTGATCTCAGTCCGCCGTGCCCGCTCCCGCCTTCGAGGCATTGTCGTCACCTTGGGTGCCGGCTCCAACTTCGGAGGATCAGGGCAATTCCGGCAACGTCGTCTCACCATCGAACAGTGCTCTCAATGATGCACTCTCAAGAGCATAGCCACAACGACATCAATGTTGTTGGTCCGCACCACTGGTTCTCCAGACACAGAGACAATGAACATCGGAACCGCGCCAACGTTGTATCGTCTTGCCAACTCGGGATGTATGTCGATGTCCACGATCTGCACCTCCACCCCAGTCGCCTGAAGCTCCAGCAAACGTAGTTTGGCCTTCTGGCACGGAACACACCAAGTTGCAGTAAATGCGACGATTTTCGCTCGATACGGGCATGGGGCAGGTGGTTGCACAGATGGCGATGTCTCGCAACCCGCGATCAAAACCAGGGCACCCAACAATGCCGCTAGCGGCAGGATAACAGACCGAAGAAAGGCTCGATATCTCATTTTATTCTCCGATTGTCGAATAGCTCACAAAGGCACTTGGGAGCCATTCGACAATCGCCCCGGTCGCATATAACTGCAACCGGGACGATGGGTTGAAATGCTTGAGGCAGTTGCTTACAACTGCAGCACGGACGCAGAGGCAGCCTCGGGAACCGCCTGGGCCCCTTCAACCTCGACGATCTGAGCCTTGAGATAAGCCAGCCCTTCGGGGTTAGCCAACTTGGCCTTCAGCACACGCTCGTAGACCACGGCCAGTTCCTTCTCGATGGCATCACTGCCGGCCTCGACCAGCTTGGCGAGATCATGAATCTGCTCGAACATGGCTTGCAGATCGCCAAGAGCGACGGCTTCGAGGAAGTTGGGAATGCGCTGAAGGCCAGCGGCCCGCAGCTTGCCGGCGAGGACCTGAGCGGCCCGCTTCTTCTGTTGCAGCTTGGTGTTTTCACCGAAGAGCCATTTGCCGACTTCACGGCCGACCAATACGGCGAGGGCAACGGCCAGAATCCAAATCACGGTGGTGGGGTTCATGTTACTACTCCAGATGCTTGTGGATGGCCGTCACGCGACAGCCGAAAGAGTCACACGACAAGAGACACGTAAGTACGTGCCGTTACTTCACGGCGGGATGCAGCTTCGCGTACAACTGGCGGCCGTAGCCGACCGAAAGACCACCCAGGAAACCGACCACACACAACATGGCCAGGACCCACGGTGGCAAAACACTTTCCGGCTGCGGCTGCGGCTGCGGCTCGACAATCGGAGCCTCGCCATCATCAATCGGCTGGGTATCAGGGTCCGGTTGCGGACCTGGGCTAGGTTGCGGGCAACGCCGCCACGGAATACAACGGATACCCTGAGCGCTATGCACGCCGCTGGCAATCGCGCCATACAGACCCTCGACCGTCATCGGAATGTTCTTCCCAGCCGCCTCGTAGACCACTTCACCGTTGGCCTTCTGCACTCGCACGGTCGGAAGGCCCTTGACATTCGAGGCGTACCGTTCCTGATACATGGGATGACCGGTCGTGACCGGGCAGAAGCGGACCTGGCTCTTGAGGGCCTTGAGGCTGGTATTGCTGTCGAACCACCCCAGCAGCCGAAGGTAGGCCGTATCGTTGGCGCTGCCCACGACGCTGATGTACCACTTGCCCTGGTCGTTCGGCAGATTGATGACACGCTCTTCGGCGAGCACGCCGTTGACCGTAGCGGTGTCCGCGAAACACGGAACCGCCGCAGCCAAGAGGCAGAGAGTCAAGAGACTCAGGAGACTCAGGAGACTCAGGAGACTCAGGAGGATGCGATTCATGGTTTTCCTCTCGAAGATAAGGGGTTGATGACTTGTTGCGACTTACTGCGGCAGGGGTGCGGCCGGCGTGTAGACCGGCGTGACCGCCCACCCGTAACTGGCCTTCCACTCGGCGATCAATGTTGCCCGAGGAACCCAAATGAACTTGGAGACGTTGTTATTGTCGAGGATCGCGGCCCACTGGCTGTCCAAGTGGACCAGGGTGACCATGTGAGCGCCACCCATGATCGTGATCCCGCACCCGCGCCGGGTTCGACAGGCCCACTTCAGGAACCACACGTCCCCATTCGTGGTGTAGGCGTAACGGATGTTCGCCCGGTCGAGCTTGGCGGCCAGATCATCCGGCTCCTCGCCGTTGCCGTAGGTCCGCCGCCAGTAGTCCGCCGTCTTGTCTCGGCCCTGCCAGCGGAGGAGGCTAATCATCGTCGCGTGGACGCACGATCCTTGACGCTGATTGCCGACCCAGTTGCTCTGCCGCAGGGCGAGCGGTAGGTTGACGGTCGGCCGTTCGATCTTGATCGGATGGGTTCCAATCGTCGGAACATCGCAGCCAGCCACCAACAAAACCAGTGCAACAAGAATTTGCTTCAAACCGAATTGAGACATGCAAATTCTCCAAAATGTTTCAATGCGGCCTCGTTATAGGCCCTTGCAGCATCACGCGAGTCGTCAAAAAGCCCTAAGTATCGCTGACGCCTGTGCAACCCGATATAGGCTCGCCACTTCCCGAGTTGTTTGTGCCAGGAAACACCCTTGAAACCCGATGCGCTATCCCTCCGCCGTCTCTGGTTTGCGGCATTCTGTCTATCAGTTGCCATCCGCAAGTTGCTTCGACAGTTATTACACGTATCGCGGTTGGCATGGTCAATCTTCAGATTTCCACACTTCAGGCCGCACCTTTCGGCGACGACACGGTGCATCCACACAATCTTGCGGACTTCACCTCGCTGACGCCGCGCGGCGTATTGCCCATCCACCGCAGCGTGCCACTTCCATTGCATCAGGTACTCGTAATCACAGTCGTCTACCAGTGCCTCCCTGCCTTTGGTCAACGGAATGGCTTTCACTATTTCAACCTCCGAGGCTTTCGCAAGATTTTCTTGCGTCGTTCGACCCGCACCAAGCGATTCGGATTCCAACGGCTCACGTTGTCCGTCTGAAGAATACCGAGGGTTGCATGGGCGGCAGCACACCATTCCGAACAGAAGATCGAAGTAAGGTTATCAGGATGTAGCAGCGATTCGATCCATGAAAGACCCACGCCAGCTACCCGAATCGCGCCCAACTTGTCGTAAGGAGTTCCAATCGTCCCCATCAAGAACTCGGTGAGGCGGCTGTCTTCGTCCGGGTACAAGGACCGGTAAAGCGGATAGTGCCAAACCTTGCCCTTGTAGATGTTGACGACGTGCTCCAGTTGATGGGCTTGGGTTCCCCAGAACACTTCACCCGTGATCTCGCACGGCAGATCGTCGAGTTGCGTAGACTCGAATAGCATGAGGCGTCCGTCGTCCGCGTGCCCCATGATGCCAACGTGACCGATGCTCCAGAACGGAATGCCGTAGGTGGCGATATTAACCAGGGCACTGACCAAACAGTGACCCGAGAATCCGATGATGTCACCGGCCTTGAGTTCGTCGGGCAGGAACGGGTTTTCCCGGTGACGGAACATGACTGGCCTCCCGATCCGGCGTGGTCATCGTATGAATGGCTTGACTGCGGCCCGCCCGATACTTGAACTGATCGTCCGCCCAACAGTCCTCGCAGCGATCCTCACCGGGATAGGTGACCAGTTTGCCGCAAGCACACCAGACGAGTTTCATGCCCTGTTGTTACCAGATGAGTTTCATACCCCGTTGTGACCTACCAGCGGGACTTCAGAGTTGTCGGCCTTGGAGATCGTCGCCACGATGTCGGTGATGATCCCATCGACGATCCGTTCGTAATTCTGGATGCCCTCCAGTCGTTCGACGATGATCTGGCAGATTTGCTGGCCCACTCGAAGCACGGCGTTCCGCGCAAGCAACGCACCCAGACTCTTTTCAATCGCGTGTGCTGATTTGACAAGACGCTCAACGGTCAAGAGCAGCGTGTTGAGCGAGCCGCAGGCCGAAATCAGGTCAGCGTCGTTCTGGATCAAGTTGAAGCGCCGCTCGATCAGCATCCGAGCCAGTGCGATCTCGTCCCGAAGCGACTTGACTTCCTCATGCTCGGCAAACTGGGCCAGCCGAGTGCTGTCCTGGGCCTTGGCAAGAAGGTACTGCCGGAGACGGCGTGCCGGGGCCTGGCTGATGCCACCGCACGCCCGGCAGTAGTCCACCCCGTCCTCCGCAACATTCTGGCACTGCCCATCGGGTTGAGAGCCTTTACAGCGGCGTGGGTCGGCTAGGTCCGTGACACGTTGCATTGCGCACTTGCTCCTCACCTTATACTAGACTCCCAAAACGTCGATTTTTTCCAAATTTCTTCCATATTTACGACGCAACCCTCGGAATAGACTTCCCGTGTCCGACGTACCTTATAGTAACCGATCAGATACCCGCCATTGCCCGTATAAATGCCTTGATTCGCCGCGTCCAATGCAACATTTCCACCGTTCAACTCCACCCGCCAAGACGCCACCCGCCAAGACGCCACCCGGCACGCCGACCCCAAAACTCGAAATGACGCAGCTTCCCATCTTTCGCGTCCATTACCACCGGCTCGAAGAATTCCTGAAAACTGTCTACCGCATGGAAGGTTTCGACTTCCTCCGTGCCACAGGAGCCGGCCCGGGATTGGTGCCCGAGTACGTCGTTGATCCCAAGCTTCCACCCGCCCACGACGCCCAGCGACAAGCGGACGCGATACGTGCCGGCCACCGTACCCAGAACGTCGGCCTCGTCCTCACGGTCCTCTGTCTGGACAAATTCATCCCAGCCGGACGATATATCATCGACACACGACCAGAACCTTCCGTGCTGAACCAGTACCGCGCCCTATTACAAAGAACCGGCACGCCAGAATCCCCAGAATGTGCAGCCTTCCGACAAACCCACCAACGAGACCGAAGTTTCATCCACCAGGCCGCCGAGATCGACAACCGGGTCCTTCAAGTGCTGCGACACCCAAAGGGAAATTAAGATGACCTACCCTTACTTCAAACCTCGACGATCCTTCATCCTCGATCTGGTCAAGAACTGCCCCGAGGCCAAGGTGGGTTTAGACGCCTGGCAAGAAGGCAAGGCGACTTTTGAAGAAGCCATGATGACGGCCGTGCATTGGCTCTTCATGACGAATGAAGAATTGCAGCGGAAGCTGGACTTACGCCCGCTTACCGCCGAGTGACGATCTGTAGCTCATCGCTTCTTTGTACTGGCCGCACGCATCTCGACTTGTATGGCTCGCGTCTCGGAGATAAGTGCAGTCATGGCCTCGCACCACGCCTGGGCATCCAAGAGCCGCAGCGAATTCTGCAAAGAGACACCTGGAAAGGTGATGCGAATATCACACCCACGTCCTGGACGATGCAACCCTATCTCTGCGTGCATCATCAGAGACTCATTCTCAAAACCTTTGAACGGTTGGGCCGTCAAACGGACACCCCAATCAAAGACCTCTCGATCAATCGTTCGTGCTTCCGTTACCCGTCGTTTCATAATCGTCTCCCGGTTCCAAGTGACCAAGCGCAATAAACGGTTTGACGCGCTCACACCGCCACCGACACGGCCCTAGTTTGGCCGATAGCTTCTGAATGAGACTCAATTCTACCTCGGTATTCGTCAGGAAGCAAGATGCGCATGGAAGCCCGGTCGGCTGGAGTCTGGTCCACCTCTTCTAGGGCAACCAGTGCCCCCCGGTGTGACCGCACACTGCCCCGAGAAAACCACGGACGCACGAAGCCAACCATCGCTGACTCCCGTTGCGGCATACGACCCGCCGTTGTCTACCACGCCGCCACACGCACCGTATTGGCCTCCACGATCACGCGAAGCAAGAAGTCCTGAAAATCGCGGCTGTTGTCCGTGGCCCCGGTGACCCAATGAGCGCACTCTTCGAGTGCCATCTTCAGTACCATCTTGTTGATGCTACCCGCATGATCCAAAGCCAGATACACGCCAGTCTCATCGGCGAAACCCAACTCACGACTGCCAGCATTCATCACATCCTGATAGCAGCCGACAAGCGGCTTTTCCTTGCCGTTGGTAAGACCGACCGCTTCAATCCAGCGCCACACCACATCCACTGCCTCCCGAGCAGCGTCGGTCGCGGCCACTTTCTCGCGGCCCTTTTGCTCGTTGCTCGTGAGCACCGTCGCATCCGTCAAGACGCCAAAGTGGGCGGCGGCCTCCGCAAAGCTCGCCGAAGAAATCGACTTAACATCGTAACCTTTCCTCTTCACGAAATCCGTCAAGGTATCAGAGGGGCTACAGAGAACGGCATCACCAGCCACAGCCTTCCACGCCCGCTGCCAATGACTTTTCTGCTCGTCCTTTGGTTTCTCCCACGACGACATGATATAGTCCACATCCAACTGGCCCTCGAAGACCTGCCGCTGTGCAGCAAGCGCTTGAAAAACAGGATACAATTCAGTAGCCGTGGCCCGCCGATACAGCCGGGCGGTCGCTGCACGAACGTAATACTCATTAGAATTGCGGCACTCGTCGATCTTCAATTCGTCGAGCCGAAAGTTGTAGTCGTAAACCGATTCGCGGTCGCTCTCTTCGATCTCACGGACATAGACGCCGCCCCGGTAGATCACAGCCGTCTTCTTGCCATTCAGATTGCGGTCGGCCTTGGGTAAGAGCGACTGCTTAACCTGCTCTGGCCGCCCAGAGAAATGCAGAAATCGCTTTGGCAACTCGTGGAGGAACTGTTCCACAGCAGCGTTTGTCTCAACATAGACGCGCGTGTAGCCGTCCCGGGCCTTGACCCGAGAGTCCTCGACCACAGCCACAGCCAAACGGCCATCCTGAATCGCCGAAAAGAACTCGCCGTTCTCCTCGCGGACGGTACGGTCGATAGCATTCGAGATGAACTCTCGCAGTGCCATCGCAATCTCGGTCCAATCCAAGGCTCCGAAATCGAGCACCCACCCCAGGTCAATGGTCCTCGTGGATGTGCCTCCCAGCTTGCACATCACCCGCTTCACCGCCTTACGAGTCAATCCATCGTCGATCTCGTCATCCCTGATATGAAAATCCAGGCGAGTCTTGCCACAGTAGACAAAGACCTTGACCCCGGCCCGCAAAAGCACGTTGATCGCGTGCTTGTTGCCGGAACCAAACTGACCGATGGTGCCCTCCACACCGCAATCCCGAGTGGTCGAGACACCAAGAAGAGTAAAGCCCTCAATCGGGGAGACGCCAGGATTCTGAATACAAAGAAACATAGTTCAATCTCTCAAAGGTTGTTAATTCAATGATGCTCAACTCTATTCAAGCATACGTCAGAAGAGGCGAAAGTCAAGAAACCACCAAACACTTTTCCCGCCCTTGGAAGTCAGAATCGTGACGCTTGATAGGTCTGTAGAGCCTCGATTACCCCGGCCGCCCGCACCTTCGTCACAATGGCATATTCCAGCGGGCCTACCGGCCGCTGGCAGATTGGACAACGTGGTCCCCCAAATACCACTTCACCGACGTTCGTGCCACGATGTCGGAGCCACAGTCGCAGTTGATCCTGACGATGTAGAACGTCCGCCTCCGCTCTTGCGTCATTGAAATACCTCGGGCTGTTCAAGAGCCAGACGGACGAAACGTGCGCCCACGTCGGCCAGGGCCTTGTAGTAGCCCTCACTCAAATGGTCGCTCTCGTAATGATGAGCAAATTCATGGATCAATAGCCGGTTCACCTCGTCGGTGACGCCGTTCTCGAAGAATGCCCGGCCGCACCGAGAATAATTGAAAGTCAACCGACCCTTGCCATACGTTGCCCCGTAAGGCCAATGCGGCTCGCGAGCAAAGGTGACATCTATCACGGAGTCCAGCAGCAGGTTACCGATCCCCTCCGCATAATCGGCGATCTGCCACATCCCCTTGGTCCATTCGCTTTCGGGAATCAAGTCCAACGGTTTGCCCTCCGAGGAGTACGGCTTCGGACTCGGAGTGACGACGCCGGCCGCCGGCAGCACACCGGCCCGGCTCGCATTGGACCATTCGGCTGCCGTGAGGCTCCCGCCATAGACGACAGGCCGCCCTTCGGCGGCCGACCGCTTGTTGGCCTCCGGGTCCGAGGGATCGTAACGGACGGCGTTCTCGCCGAAACGAAGGGTCACGGCGGCCTTGACCGCCTCGATGCTGGCCCGTTCGTCGCTGCACGCCTCCCGCACCCACGTTTGCGGCGCGTCTTCCTTGTCAATCAGATGATGGGTGGCATTCAGCACTGCCACGCGAAGCATCCGCAAATAGGCCGGCGTCACGTTGTCGCGGTCCATGTTGAGCGGCACCTTTTGTTGCACGTCCACATGAAAGCGGTCGCCCGTCTCCACGACCGGGATGCCCATCTCGTAAAGCATCGCCGGCTCGCCCTCGACCGGCTCATAGACCCGCACCAGCGTCTTACGGAAAGTCTTCCGCAGCACACCCTCTTCATCGGCCACGACAGTCGGCAGGACCTCGTTGAAGAATGCTGCCGGAAAACGGTCTTCCAAAACACAGCCATTGTAGATGGTGGCGATGTCGGCCGGTGGAATGAGCCGCTTCATGGCGGCATTGATTTCATTGAACTCGGCCTTCGTCATGGGCACGTCGGCCTCGAACCTTGAGCCGGCGTTACAGCGAGACGTGTGTGCATGGCGGCCGGTCGAATTGAACTCCACGGTCCCGCTGACCGTCTCAATCACGGCTCGTTTCGCCAGAGCCAACACCAGCTTCTCGCCCAAGTTGAAACGGCCCCGCTGTTTGACATTGCCCTTCTTCCGACTCTCGGCAAATAGCGTATAAGCATCACGCAGGTCCGCAAAGCCTTCGGGGGCATCATCAACGACGACAATCCGCGCGTTGCGATTGCCTGGAAGTAACTTGACCGTGACCGCAACCTGAGTGACGCCCGCCTCATCCCAAGCGTTCTGCAACAACTCATAAAGCACGAACGCCTTCGACCGACCAGCCATCAGCTTCGCCAACCCACCTTTATCCACATCGAACCAAGCGGCCATGATTGCTCCTTAATTATCTTTTTCCACTATTCAATCATAGCACAAAAGACGCGAAAGTCAAGACGCTTACCTCAGAAACCAGCGATCGAACTTTGAACCGATGCCGACTACCCCATCACCCAAGAAGCGTGTCGATTGCCTCCATACGTTTGAGCAACCCCGCCCTCTCCTGGCGGAGTACATCCTTCAAATTCGCGCCTGCGGATTTGAGCCGACGACCTTTCTTCGCGGTCTTCTTGCCGCCCCCGCGAATCACGCTGACGTAGGCTGGTGTCACGGTCACACCCTTCTCCGTCAAAGCAGCCACGATCTCCTTGTTCTTTGCCTCGGGATGCGTGGCAAGGTAATCCCGCACAACCGTTGCCTTCTTCACTAGCGGTTCCTGGCCCACTTCCCTCACACGACGCTCACGTTTGCGCTTTGCCATTGACGGGACCTCCTGAGAAACGAGTTGAGAATTGTCCACAGTGTCCATCATGAATACCTCCAGATAGGGGATTATACCACAGCGCCAAAGCCAAAGTCAACACCTCGCCTGACGCTAATCAACTCCGATTTTCGGTCGCGGTCGTCACCATTACTTCAGCCAACGAGTTTTGGGATCAGCGTCAAGCATCTTGAAAATTCGAGCTAAGCCGCACCGATCCTCCTCCGCCTCAGTCTTGGTATCGTATGGACCAGCCTCGGTCACTGAGTCGGGAATGTTGACGATCCACCAACCATCAGATCGCTTCTTCAACTGCATGTCGCTCATGATTTCTCTCCTAGCCACAACTCAATTGCCGCTGCCTTGGCCTCCACCAGCAACATGAAGCCGTGACCGTTCGAAGCCAGAGTCATCGGACCTTGGCCGTCTTCACGATGACTGGTGTAGTACGGGTAGATCGCCGTCGGATGCCCGCAATGGTGAACGTACACGTCGGTTGACTCGTCCAAGAAGAGCAACTGGTAGTGCCGCGCCGGCTTCACGCCCCAAGCCCGCCAAGTGAAGTTACTCTTCATTGCCATTGCCATTCAAGAAGTCCACGACAGCCGGCCAGTGATGAGACACAAGACTCAACTGATCGCGGCCAGCTTGCACACGATCCAGGGCCTCCTGCCACAAGTCCCGATCCACATGTACCTCAACGGCCTCACGAATCAGACGTGCCATAACCGGCGGTTCTAAGGCATCGAGTTCCCAACTCTCATCGCCAAACTGCGCCCGATACTTCTCGCAGCGAGCATCCGTAGTCTTGGCGGGATTCGGTGACGGGTTATACTCTTCGATCTGTTCCCACGTCAAGGCGATACGATGAATAATGGCCGCCGAACCAAACAGTTCCAAACGATCCTGAATATCGCGTGTCATGTCCACGCCGGACGGATCATGGTCACCCAAATGAATAACCACAGTTTCCAACCCCGTCTTCTCATAGTCTCGAAGACGCTGCGCCGCTCCCACATCTCCGACTGGGACGTATAGCCCTTGCACGCGAAGAATGGCACCTGCAACTCAGTGCAAATGAACTCGATCACGCCGATCAAAGCCTCCTTCTCGATCCAGACCTCCAGCCGCTTCGACTGCTCGGCCCACAAGTCCACCGTGTACTGATCGGCACATGCGCTGATGATCGAATGCGGACTAGCCCACGTCGAGTGGGTTTGCAGATTCCGGGTGCGATCCTCAATCGCCAGCCAGTCGATCAGGCCCGCCAGGCGGCCGTCATTGATGATGTCCCCGAGCCACTTGTAATTCGGCTCGGCGTTCTTCGTTCCGTTCGGATCACGAACCCACTTGTTGGTGTCTGGTATCCGCCGCCACTTCCGGTCGTCCGGGAACAAGTCCTTGGCGACAAACTGATAGTACAACTGCCGCAACGTCAGCTTGAAACCCTGCCGCTGGTAGTCCACGATGATCTTGTTCGCCTTCTGGATCATCGCCAGGGTATCGGGACGGAACGCCTTGGATACGTAGCAAATCTTGGCCATCAGTTGCCTTTCTAGGTGTATAGCTCGCAGAAGTCATACTCCGTCATCCAATCTCCCTTGCGTCCGCCTGCCATTCCTGCCATTCGGCATACGGGACCTGCTTCTCCCACTTCAATCCAGGCCCATAGCGGTAGCACACATCGCCGCCGAACGTCGTATCCACGACCAACCGAGTCTCTTGCCGGCCGCCCTTCCGGCATCGGAACTTCCGGTGAACCAGATCGCTATGCACCTTGACCCAATCCATCACTTGCCGCTCTCCGCGCACTCGCGGGCCAACTCCAAGAATGCCCCACGATCCTTGGCGTCCGCCTTCACGAGCCACTGCGTCATCAGTCGCAGATCGCACTCAACACCCAGAGCCTCGGCCGCCAGACCGACACCAAGCCGGGCCTTGTCATGATTCTCGTGGACCTCACTCGGGCGAATTATCATCGTCGTCCTCGCTGGTGCCATTGCTCTTCACAGCTTCGATCAAGCTGTCAACATGCTCGCGCAATTCTTGGAGAGAAGCCAAGGTCACAACCAGCGCGACAGACGTGTCACTGAATACGTGATCGGCCGCTTTCTCCGCCTCTTCCAAGAGATTCTCGTGGTGAACCGACATGAATCACTCCTTCACATCCAATTGAGATTGAAGACGATTCCGCCAACCTCACTTGGTCGGCTTCACGTAAGGGTTGACGATGACCAGCGGGCCGGGACCCACGTAATCCGGATTCGGCCGCCGCCAGGGATATTCACCCGTTCGCCTTACCGACGAGCCGCCGAAACTATCACCGTAGCCGTAGTCACCGTAGCCGAAACGAGGACCGCAGCCACCGGAGCCATAAGGGGACCGCGCAAAGTAGCCGCCGCCGTAGCCGCCGTAGCCGCCGTAGCCACCGCAGCCGTAGCCATACGACGGACCCGACAAGCCGCTGTACTCCGTGACCGTGACCTTCTCCGTGCCTGTGAGATACTCGGGTTCCTTAATCTCGGCCTTCCGCTTCTTCCAATCGTCTATCTGGGCCTGATTGAACTTCACGGCCCAGTTGTAGAACTCGGCATCCGTCATCTTGTAGACCTCGGCCGGGTACTTGACCGGCGGCGGCAACTGATCGCTGACGGAAATCTGGGCTTGGCATGACACGGCCACAGCCAACAACGCAACCAAACTCAAAATGAATCGCATAGGAGTCTCTCCAAAGTGAAGGGTTAGTTTCTGCTCTGACGTTTCCACTTTCGTCGATGCTTCGACTGATCGGCCATCGGTATCCACCGACAATTCGATGGACAATAGTTTCGATTATTGTTTCGTCGCTCAATCGTAAGCGGATATCGGTAGCCGCTTTCTTTTGCCCACACCGCAAAATTCTCAAACACCTGCCAAGTACGACAGACCTTGATCCCTCGTTCCCCGTAGTACCGGTAACTCGCCGTGCGCGGATATTCGCACCGCCGCCGCATGTTGACCCAAGTTGTATAGAGGCGTGTGTGTCGTTGCCCGTGCGTCGTCGCTTTCTTAACTGAAACCTCGCGTCGAAGACAACCACATGATCGAACACGCCCAGCTAAGAGATGATGTTCCCACACTTCTTTCGTCACGCCGCAATCACAACGCACTGGCACAGCCCGAAGGTAACACGACTTTGTAGCGCCGCACCGCCAGAGCAGTTTTGCCGTGCCAACTACCGTGAGACGACCAAACTTAGCTCCAACACAGCAATCGCAACGTTTACCCATCCTCGCCATCGTCCTCACCTTCCTCTTCACCTTCCTCTTCAATCATCGGACTGCCACAAGCACAAGTAGGACAACCCACCTCGTCGATAGCCTTCCGACTCATTCGACAAATACAACCACACGTCGAGCAAATCACCTTCAAGAGCCGACACTTCTGACTCTTCGGTGCGTTGGAGTGCTTCAACTCCGCGTGCGGATACGGGCCGATCGCGTCCGTCATCTCCTGCAAATGCGCCCGCAGCGTCTCACCAGCCGCCGTCTCTGTCATCTTGCCTTCCAGGCCAAGGGCATGGGCCGCCCGGGGAAACTGTCCCCGGTGCCCGTCCTCGACGCCCACCGCACAATGGACCAGTTCGTGAACCAGGGTCACGGCTACGTGGATCGGGTCCTTCAAGACCGGACTGATGAAAACCTCCGAGGTCCCGTCGCCGCTATTCTTCGACGACCAACACTCACCTGTCCGACGCCTCTTCTTCGCCAAGCCGCTCTTCGACGGCCACGAGCATGAGGCCCGAATCTTCTCTGGCAAGGGGTGGCCCGCCTTCTCGAAGTCAAGACGAAGCCGCTGGATGCACTCGTTCAACCACTGCTCGCGATTCATTGCTCACCCTTGAAACGGAAAACCAGCCGCAATCAACTCGGCTGCAACCTGCCGCGAAATCGCCAACAACTTCGTGTTGCCAGCCCGCGTGACGCTCAACAAACATTGACGAAAACCAGGCGGCAAACAAACCGACACACTCTCGGCGGTATCCAACCTCGCCACACCCTTCACGATCTCAATCATCTTGGTTCCTTTCTATTCAACCCTATGTCAGAAGAAGAGAAAGTCAAATGCAATGTGCCAAAAGCCGCTCGATTCCCGCGACATCATAGTTCACCTCATCCGGCTCTTCCTTACAACTGATACGCACGGCACCGACGCGACGCAGACCCCTTAAACGCGCCTCGACCCAACGGTCCACGTCCACCTTGTCACCCGTCCGCAGCAGCAAGATGCAAGAACCATCGTCCATGTAAGCATAGATTTCCTTCATCAATCACCTTCGATCACTACGCCATCACGAGTGAAATTACGAATGAACCGTTGCGTATGATGCGCGATTCGTGCCTGATAATTCGGAGCCGCCTGACCCTCCCGCACCATCTGGCAATATGCCTCCGCAAAATCAGGATCAGTCTCCAACACTCCGCGTTCAATCGTCAATGCCCGCGCAACCTCGGCAATTTCCTCATCAATCGCCTCCGTCACAAGTTCCTGTATCTCTGGGATGGAGATTCGCATCGGCAACAACGACACCCGCCCGGTGACCTGAAACTTGGCGATCCGATCACCAGCACGCACGAAGAACGTATGCCGTATACGACGACGGCGACCGTAAAGTTCCGTTTCCTCCAAGATGCGCTGCCGTAGATGCAACTCCAGGACCGCCTGGCCCTCGGGAAGCGGCGCACACAACAACTCAAGAACAGATTCACCGTTCACAGCTTCCACACCCCACCCTCAAAACCATTGGCATCAGTTGGTGCATACTTCACATGGCCTTTCTTCATCAACTCCCGGCCGACTGCCAATACCTTCGACCGGGGCCACACGGTCTCAGCCATGATGTTGCCGTTGTCGGCAATCCCGTGGTACTCGTCCACCACGTCCAAGAAGATGCACTGGTTCTCCGTGAGTAAACCCATCTTCTTCAACTGCAAATTCGTATGTGGCCAGCACGGGCCATCCTCGGAAAACTGCTGCTCATGCGCCCGGGCGCACTCGGGACACGGCTTCAACCAAAACCCGCTGCCATCCAACTTCCCACGGCCGAATGTCAAGCAGTCATGGATGCCCGTGCTCACGCCGCATGTATGCCCGACCGGCCGTACAAACTCGGACCCTACTGCCATTTTGCCAAAGCCTCCTCCCGAAACTGCTGATTCTTGACCGGTTTTAATGCCACCGGTCCAAAGAGATTGATCTTCAAAGCATCACGTCGTGAAATCACGCAATGCACCGCCGTGACACCAGCCGCCGTCGCCCGCGCCAATGTGCGCACATCAGGTTCGCAGAACGTAACCAAGATGCAACCTTGTGCGTATGCCTCCAAAAGAACTGCCACATCCGGATCACCGCATACCACCAGATCGTTGCGCACCAAGACCGCGTAATCGCCTCGAAGCCGCCGGGCGGCCTCCGCAACCTCCCGCAACCACGCTCTCCAAGGCACTGAATCCTTCATTGAGTCCTTCATTGAGTCCTTACCCTTCGCTTCCACGAGCGCCCACTGAGCCAGAATCTCGTCGCGTGCCCGTTGAATCTTGATCGGCCGCAGCACCGGGTCCCGACTATCCGCCAAGACAACTGGCTTGAAATTGTACCCCGACTGAATCAGGCGCGCAACATCTTTTTTTGAGACGCCGCAGTAGATCATTTTAATCCCCGCCGCTGCTGCCCGCGCCCGAACATCGGTGCCGGGCTCGGCAAACACGAATAGCGTACAACCCTTCACGTCGCCCTTGAGTAGTTCCAAAACATCCGATCCCTCGGCGACCTGAGTTTCCGAGCCACGGATCACGAGTGCGTAGTCAGCCTCCAGCTTCCTTGCTTTTTCAGCGACATAACAAACCCAGTTAAACGGCGAATGACTCATGTGGGCCTCCCGGTAACAATCACACCATCGTCGTTGAGCGCGTCGGCCACTTCCAAAGCGACCTCATGCTTGATCTTGATGAGATCAGCACCAGGTTCAAAAAACGTGTAGTAATCCTCCTCGTAACCTGGAAGAGGAAGATCAACCGACACGATCCCTTGCGACTCATCCACCTTGACCACCTGCAGGATGCCCTTAAACTCAACGACGGCTGGCAAAACTCGCTGACAGATGTTGATGTCGGTGACAATCACCTTGTCACCAACGTGCGCGAACAACCGTTTCGATGTCGTTTCAACGTTCATGCTAAAGTCCCCCATTCAGTACGTCGGACACTGGCCGTCAATTCCGAGTACGTTTCACTCTTTCTGCCCGCCAACAACAATCTCCACCCAATCCTTGCACTGTTGATGATACTCCACATACCGCCCGTACTGTTCCGCCATCGAAGTCAGGCGTTTGGCATTTGATCTCAAAACAGTCACCGTGAAAGGCGTGTCCGACCTGGTTATAAGCAGCCGCCGGAACATCGACCACTCGACACCAAGAGTAAAACAGGTCGTTGGACTGAGACCCGTTAACTCATCATCAATCGCCGGAAGTTCAACCGATTTCGATTCGTATGCCATCATCTATACCCTCTGACTCAAGAGGTACTCCACGGCTTCCCGTCGACTGGTTACCCGATACCCGCGCCGGAGACGTGCCACCAACTCGGCGACCGTCCAACCGACACGCCAGCCACGCTGCTCGAACTCGTGAAGAGCATGAATGAGTGCTTGCGTTCTTGGTTTTCATTTCCAGTGGCTCGCCCGCTCTCTGAAGAACCCGATGTACTCCTCCAGTTGCAGGAGCCATTGCTCCATGTCGGCCGCAGGAATCGTGTTCTCGTCCAAGATGACCGTCCGTATTTGATCGGCCGCACTCAGCAGCCGAAGTCCCATTGCGTAGAGCACCGACACCCACGTGCAGTCGTGCGACCAGGCTGGAAGGCGAAACTGGCATCGCGTCCGACGCACCGCGTGTTCCAACCAAACTACAGTCTTCTCGAATCGTTCCTGCATATTCACTCCTTGCAGATTCGACGCAGGACCGCCTCCAACCAACTATGCTTTTCTCGATCAGCGTCCGTTGACGCCTGATAAAGTCGTTCCACGCGCGCAACCAGACGACGTGCCCAAAACATCGGCACCCTAGCAATCTGGGTGGCCAGCGCCTCCAACTCATCCTGATAGGGCATGACAGCGGGCACGGCAGCGGGCACGGCAGCGGGCAGCAAACAGTAACTCATTCGCAATTCTCCTCTATTGAACTCTACGTCAGAAGAGGCGAAAGTCAAGGCGCAAAACGACGATTTCCATGTCCCTCTGATCCCATGAGCCCTACAACTGCTACCTGACACGGTGTAGTATGTATACTACACCATGTCCGCTTTGCTAGAGGCTACTGGCTACTGGCTACTGGCTACTGGCTACAAGCCTCGCGCAGGTCACGTCAGCACGACGCGCAGTGTCACAGCCACCAAGCCAAGGGCGAACGCCCAGAACACATAAGGATTGAGCGTCATCTGTGACCCGCGCACGATGTGATAGACCGGGTAACGAGACCGAGGATTGTACGCACACTTGCCGCAGCGCCCACCCGAGCACTTCGCGTGCTGACAACACGCCGGTCGTCTACGAAATCGAGCCATACTCAGAAGTTTCCACCACCAGTGCTAACCCGTTGCGCTGCATCCAAGAAACCCGCTTCCCACATACTCGTTGCTGTCGCCGACCGGCCTCGATACGGACACTCTTCAAACGTCCGACCGTCCCGATAGTCATCCCACCCCTCTCGGTAGATGCTCGCCAACTGAATGCTTCGTTGTGATTGCTGAATCATGAATACCCAAACCTCCGACGAAACTCCAGATTCCGACGCTTCAAGGCCAGATTAAACGCAACCATGTTCGAGTCCTCTTCTCCCGAAACGGCCCGCTTCCACTGATTGACGATGTGCCGAGTCACGCCCCAATAATGGGCGACCGTCAATTCGTCTTCCTCACAGATCGCCCGTACCAGGGCCCCAGTGAGAATCGGCAACAACGTATCATGCCGGCCACGATTGTACTTTGACCCTGGCCACGCGATCGGCGCGTCGGTCATGCCTGCCACTTTCACGTCGCCGAGGTACTCGTCATGAAGAATGATTCCCACGTTTGCGGCCGGCGGATGGTAAGGTCCCGCACGAAAACGATACTGATGAACCGGCGGCCACGCATCCTCCACTGACGCCCGAGTCATTTGAGTCGGCATCCCTTTCTCCTTTTAGGCGAATCGGTCGAGTATTCTCCAAACCAAGATTGCCGTGAACGCCTTGCCCTCCCGGCTCTTGCATCCACGCTCGTTGAGCGCCGCTGCGACCGCCGCCAACGTCTTCCCGGCCTGCCGCAGCGATTGAATCTCCGGCAAAACGAACTCGTAAGCCGCGCGAGCCTCGGCCAGACGATTCGCCGCCGACGCCACAACTGCCTGTTTCCAACCCCGCAGATGCTCGCGGCCGTCCCAATGCCCGGGACGCGCGGACCCCAGCTTCACGCCCCGCGCCTGCAGACTGTCCAAGGCCGCCTTGGTCCGCAGTCCGATCCGGCGGGCCTCTTCCTCGGCGAAGGCCGCCTCGATATGCAGCCGCAACCGGTCGGCGTCCGGCCGATCCGCACAGATGAAAGGAACCTTGCTCTCCATCAGATTCGAGATGAAGTTGAGATTCCGAGCCAACCGGTCCAGCTTGGCGACAACCAAAATGCCCCCGACCATGCGGGCGTGCGCCAAAGCCTTCCGCAACTCCGGCCTGGCTGACTTCTTACCAGTCTCAACCTCCGTGTACGCCCCGGCGATGGAGCCTTTGAGGTTATCCACCAACCTACCCGCATCCCGTTTCTGGGCATCCAGACCCAAGCCGGTCGCGTTCTCATTCAACTCGTTCTCCGTTATGGACTCACCCCGCCGAAGCCGCCACCAGGCATCAGTCTGTTTCTTTGTGCTGACCCGGTAATAGCAGACGTAGGGTTTCATCAGTGCCTCTCAAAGGTGCAAGATCGTTGCTTTGCCTACCGCCTCACATGCGCCATCTTCCGTATGTTGTTGCCGAGCCACTCGTCCCCCAAGTAGCGCTTAATCAGCCGCCACACGGCCGTCTGCGTGAAGGGCATTCCCACCGTCGTAGTATGCCCCGTCTGGTTCAACCACTCGACGATCTCGGGAAGCGTATCCCCGCGTTCTCGCCGAACCTTGATCTCAGGAATCAGATAGGCATAGGCATTCCGTGTCTTGTCCCGGTGCGCTTTGGCCGCCGCCACAATGGCTTCCTTCGTCCCTCGATGCCGGCCCTTCCAATGCCCAGGACGATTGGAACCAAGTTTCACGCCACGGGCCTTAGCTGCCACCAGGGCCGCTTTCGTCCGTTCGCTGATCCGACGCGATTCCTTATCCGCCAAGGCGGCCAGAACGTGGACAGTCAAGTGATTGGCCTTGGGCATGTCACACGCCACGAACTCCACCCCGCTGTCTCGCAGAAGGGCCGTGACGTAGGTATTGCGACTCAACCGGCCCAGCCGCGGAATGACTAACGTGGCTCTTGAAGCGAGGGCGGCCTCCACGGCAGCCTGCAACTCCGGACGATAGGTTGCCCGCTGACCTGTCGCCGTCCGTCGCTCAGTCGTCGATTCGTTCTCGGTGAACTCAGCGAGGACCTTACCATCGTTGACTGCCACGAAACGCCGTGTATTCGTCTCCTGCTCGGCTCGCGGATACTTGCGACTTCGGCGATAGTAGACCACGTACTCGTTTGGCGTCATAGGTTTCCTCGATGTTTTCGTTACAGCCACTACTCAATCTTACACTACGAATGTCCAAAAGTCAAATGCGTCTTGCGTTTTTCGCGCTCTGGATTAGAATTGTGACATGAAAACGATCCGCAGCGCCAGGTTACGCAGCGCCATGTTACGGCTCTTTCAAAGCGGTGCCACGAGCTACCAGCCCGAGGGCCTAGCCTATGAATCGGGCGACCCGCAGGTTACGCTTGAAAACCTTCGGCAACTGATGGCCCAAGGACTACGGATTCGAGACTTCCTCATCCGGCCAACTGGGGTGCTTGTGACGTTTAGCACCGGCGAGCAGTATTACACTCCAGCCCTCCGCATCAGGATCCAGGAACTAGCCGAAATTGCCGCCGAGGCAGGATTCGGCACCCTGGCGGCACTACGTACTTGGTGGTTGAGCCTGCCCCCGGATTTCACCGGCCCGCTCGAAAGCCTCCACCCAGCCTCAGACTTCGAGCCGCCTCCTCTATCCCACCTCTAACTACCCCACCTCTAACTACCCCACCTCTGGTTTGAGACACGGTGGCGGCTGCCGCGAGCCATTGATGACTGAGTTAATCATAGTTAAAGCAAAAGTTAACCAGACTCCGACGACGGCTGTTGCCGTAAGTCCTGGTATTTTGTATCTTTGCGTCGAGCAGGTTCGTCGGAGTTAACCAAAACGGACAGTTAACCAGGGTCGGTCTATTACTGCTATATTGCGCGCTGTTATTCTATTATATATTATTTTTATTATTCTACTTTAATGAAGGGTTTACTGCAGTTGGATAAGCAAAGGTGGTTAACTTTAACTCGACCAAACCATTTTTCATAACCTGTTGTCTAGGCCGAAGTTAGTGCGGGTGGTATGTTACCCCCGAGTTAATCACCCTGATTAACTAAATCCCCTGGTAGCGGGGGAGGCATGGCTGATTCATGTTCAGTACCTTTCTATGTGGGGTGATGATTTGGTCCTTCGGGACTTTCATTTGATAGGGGGTTAGTTACCACCTCGATATGATGCCCTCTGTTGGACGGTATGAGTTTGGGCCGCCCGGACCCGCCGCCCGGACCCGCCGCCCGGACCCGCCGCCCGGACCCGCCGCCCGGACCCGCCGCCCGGACCCGCCGCCCGGACCCGCCGCCCGGACCCGCCGCCCGGACC